>OJAM01000088.1_pt1 | contig 43005 bp, 29 predicted proteins | sample 1589071 | NCBI WGS metagenome assembly OJAM01 (sample SAMN03283243) | human gut metagenome | biome: human-associated habitat; material: feces | host: Homo sapiens | place: Peru | collected 2012
ACCGCCAAATGCGAAGCATTCCACGTTGCTCCAAGGCTGTTTTTTATGTTTTTGTTTTTGATTCCATTCACGATTCGGCAACAATGCAGAATATCCCCAGGACTTTTCCACTGAGCCTACTTTCTACCTAACCTCGGCTCTAACTTCTGAATTCTCATCTCTTTTTTGTTAAGTTTATCTAATTAGTGAGAGGTGTGTGGTGGATATGTGGGCAAAAATGCTTAACTTTACAAATTGATAACAAGGTGCTTTGAAAAACGATGTTATGTGGGTTGGATAAACCTTTTTAGCATCTTGTTGTCTAACCGACAAAGTTAGTAAATTGAAGAATGAAGAAAACTGGTAATAATATTTTTCGGATCCTGCGTGTGTTCTTTGGGTTGTTTATGGTCATTGTGTATCTCGGAATGGCGTATTTGATGTTCATTAACTTTTTCGAATGGAACACATCTCTCACATGGTTTCGTTATGTTCTCGCTGTTGTGTTTATGCTTTATGGGGTGTATCGCTGCTACCGCCAAATTACAGGCGTCGACTATTATCGCAACAGACGTGATGACGACGAAGAAGATTAATTAAAGTGATTGTTTCATTTCCTTTACGATTAACTCAAATGAAAAAGGTATTATTTTCAGCACTTTTGGTGGCAGGTTTGGGAGTGCTTCTTTCAAGTTGCACCAAATATAAGGACCAGCGTAAGGCTGTTTCGGGTTTTGCCAAGGTTTACTGCGACGAATCATTTAAAAACATTCTGGAGCAGGAAATCCAGATTTTCCAATATCAATACCCACAGTCGGATGTGATGGCGCGCTACATGAGCGAATCGGCAGCTCTCGACTCACTGCTCAACGACAATGTGGACTTGATTATCACTCAAAAAGACCTCACGCAGGACCAAAAACGCTACTTGGCATCCAAGAACAGAGCATATCGCTCACGAATGATTGCCGTAGATGCTGTGGCTCTGATTGTAAACAAGAATTGCGACATCGATGAGCTTTCAATGCAGGAACTCTCCGACCTGATGACAGGCAAGTATCGCACTTGGGGTAAGATTGTTCCTACAAAGATGCGCAACGATTCAATCCGACTGCTTTTCGACGGTAATGCGTCGGGTGTGATTCACTATGCTAAAGAGAAGTTCTTAAAAGGCAAAGATTTCACATTCCCTGTATATTCCGCTAAATCGTCGGAGGAAGTTTTCCAACTCGTGGAAAAAAATCGCAATGCCATTGGTTTTGTGGGTGTGAGCTGGATTGCCGACGACATGGGTGAAAGCCAAAAGACCGATGAGGAACGCTTCAAGCAACTCAACAAAAGTGAGCAGGAAACCGAACCATCTGCCATCGACTTCACCGACCGTGTGAAGGTGCTTCGAGTTCGCAAGATGGACAAGGTGGAAGGTGTGAAGCCCTATCAAGCTTATATTGCCGACGGTTCCTATCCACTGTTCAGAAAAATTTATGCAATCGATGCTGCGCCTCCAGGCACACCAGCACATCAGTTCTATGTGTTCCTCACAGGTGTTATCGGACAAAAAATTATTCTTCAAACCGGCATTATGCCAGGCGCAGAGCCTGTAAGAATCGTTGATGTGTCGAATTAAAAACCACACTATACAATAAAGATGCATAGTCATCGTTTTTGAGATTAAGAAAATCAAAAAATCAATAACAATAAAAAATTACTAAAATGAAAATGAAATTCTTTTTCGCTTCGCTCCTTTTGGGAGCCTCCGTTTCTGTTTTCGCACAAGGATTCAACGACGGAATTGATTTTTATTCAATTGGTGATTACGAAAATGCAAAGACTATTCTCGACCGTAACATCAATTCAGCAGCGAACAAGGCTGAAGCTTTCTACTACTATGGTATGATCGACTTCAAGAACGGCAATTTTGATGCTGCAAGTGAAAACTTCAAGAAGGGTATGGCTGCTGATGCCAACTATGCTAAAAACTACGTTGGTATGGGCGCTGTGATGCTGAAGCAAGGCGACAAACTCGGTGAAGATATGTTCAAGCAAGCTCGTAAGCTTGTGAAGAAAGATGCTAAGCTCGAAGTGGCTATCGCAGAGGCTTACTTTGCTGCTGATCCAACCGCTTACGACAAGAAGATTCAAAAGTGCATCGCTGATGCTCGTAAGTGGACTAAGGACGGTATTGTAGAAACTTACATTTGCGAAGGCGACATGAGCATGGCTCGCGAAGATGTGGGCGACGCTATGGGTAAGTATGAAATGGCGTTCACTAAAGACGAAAGCAACATTGAAGCTACTGTGAAGTATGCCGACACTTACTTCACAGTAAACAAGCAATTGGCTCTCCAAAAGCTCCACGAGATTATCGTTGCTCACCCAAATTCAGCTCTCGTACAACGTCAACTTGCTGAAAAGCTTTACGAAAACGGAGACTTTGCTGAAGCTGCAGAACGCTATGGCAAATACATCACCAGCACCAACAACCACTTCGATAAAGACGAAGCTCGCTATGCACAGCTTCTTTACTTCGCCGACAAGTTTGACGAATGCTACAGCGTGGCTTCTGCTTTGAAGGCTAAGATTACTCCTGCAAGCAACTACTATGTGCCAGCTTGCCGTATGATGATGTACAGCCTTGAAAACAAAGGTCAATGGGAAGAGGCTGCCGCTATCGGTAAGGAAATGTTTGCACAAAAGAAGGGTGCCGACGACATCAACTTCAACTACAAGGACCTCGTGATGTACGCTAAGGCTCTTGAAGAAGCTAAGATGCCAGAAGAAGCAATGAAATATTACGACGAAGCTATCCAAGCCAACCCTGACAACCTTGATTTGGCCCGCAACTTGGCAAGCCAAGCTTCAAAGGCTAAGGTATTCGATAAGGCTATTTACTACGGAAAGAAGGTGGTTGCAAGCGACAAGTGCGTGCCTGGTGACTACGCTACTTTAGCAAACATTTACCAAGACATGGCTATCGCCGACTCTATTCCTGAAACTAAGGCAGCTAATTTTGTTGAAGCAGTTAACTACATCAACAAGGCCATTGAATTGAAGCCAAACGACATCGTGCTTCTATACTACAAGGCTCACATCCAAGCTGCAAGCGAAAAAAAGAACAACGGTGCAGCTCTCGAATCAATGGAAGCTTTGGCTAACGTGATTAAGGCTCTTCCAGCTGACCAACAACCTCCTTACAAGGGAACTCTTGGTTACGCTTACCAATACATTGGCCTTTACTACAATGGCGTAAAGAATAAAGCTAAGGCTCTTGAAGCATTCAAGTCATGGCTTGAAGTTGACCCAGACAACGTAAATCTCCAAAAGGTGGTTGAAACTATGAGCAAGTAAGCCGCTTTTTAGAAAAATATTTTTAAAGAGTCCCAGCATCGTAAGGTGTTGGGACTCTTGCTATTTATAACCCCTTTTTGTATCTTTGCGACAAATATTTTGCGATTATGAAAAAAACATTTTTTCTCGTTTTAGCACTCCTTGTTCCCTTGGCGACATTTGCCTCTGTGAAGCAACTTTCTCCTGCCACTAAAATCTGGTTGGAGCGTCAGCAATCCCAATCGCAGCAGATAGAAGATACTACTATCGAGGCTTTCGTGTCGTTTTCTTCGCCCGATGCCCTCGACAAATTGGAGCGTAAGGGTGCGAAGGTGAATGCCGTGTTTGATGGCTTCTGCACAGTTTCGATTCCGACCAATGCTGTCGGCGAAGCCTCAGATATTCATGGCGTGAATATGATTGATATATCCCATCGTGTGCATTTGCTCACCGATTCAGTTTCAAGTTCCACTCATGCCAGAATGGTGAACGAGGGCGTCAATTTGCCACAATCTTACACCGGTAAGGGTGTGGTGCTTGGCGTGGTTGACACTGGCATTGATTTCAACCATCGTGCATTTCTCGACTCCAACTTTAAAAATCGTATCTCACGAGTGTATATGCCCCACGATAATACAGGAAAACCAGTTGAAGGACTGCCTGGATCGGAATATGCTGGCGACGATATTTTAAACCTGAAATACGATGCTAAAGAAACACATGGCACCCACACCACAGGCATTGCTGGTGGCTCGATAGTGAATGCCTATCGTGGTATGGCACCTGATGCAGAGTTGGTGCTGTGTGCTTTGGGTGACGAACTCACGGAGGTGAATGTGGTGAATGGCGTGCAATATATAGCCCAATACGCCGCTTCTCAGGGCAAGCCATGCGTGATAAATCTGAGTTTGGGCAATCACGATGGTCCACACGACGGCAATGGCTTCATGTCGCGCGCCTTCGATGAAATAGCGCAAAGGTGTCGTAATGTGATTATCGTGCTGGCTGCTGGTAACGAAGGCTATGCGCCACTATATATGCGCAAAACCATATCTGGCTCGCAAACATTAGCCACGATTTTGAGCGACTCCGAGGCAGAAGTGGATGCGTGGAGCAACAATACTAAGCCTTTTGGAGTTAAAATTCTCCTTTATAACAGCAACAACCCTGCCATCGTTTACACCACAGATTGCCTCAAGGCCGACACCACGTTCAATCTGAACACCAACGATTATTTCGCTCAAGCTGTCCGTTCGGGAAAATTGTCGGTCTCATTTGGCAAAAACGATGTCACAGGCCACACTCGCATCTATTTGACGTCGGATATGAGAATGAAAAGCCCATATAAGATAGGACTTGAGTATCAAGCCGACGAGGAAATAGATTTGCGGGTTTGGGAATGTTCTCAGGCAAGTTCATTTCAATCTTATGGAATGAAGGGTTTCACTGATGGCTCGGATAAATGCAGCATTAGCGACATGGCAACGGGGCATTACACCATATCGGTGGGGTCATGTGTGAATCGCAACTTCCACACCACATGCTATGGCGATAAGGTGAGAGATACCTATGCCGCCATTGGCACCATCTCCAGTTTTTCAAGTTATGGTGTTGATGTGAATGGTGTTTCTCACCCTTATATCGTGGCTCCAGGCCAAGCGGTGATTTCATCGGTCAACTCATATTTGTCAGAACCGTCGCTTTGCGCCATGAAGGAGGCTGATGCCGCTGGCAGGACTTGCTTTTGGGGAGTGTCGAGTGGCACATCCATGGCTGCGCCTTGTGTGGCAGGAATTGTCGCTTTGTGGCAAGAAGCCAATCCTCATCTTACTATTGAGCAGGTGAAGTCAATTATGGCGGCCTCTGCCGACAAGAGCAACAATGCTGTGGGCATTCGCTTTGGCAACGGCAGAATTGATGCTTATCAGGGTATATTGCAAGCACTATCGGCAGGCGTTGATGATATTGGACTCGCTACCCATGATATCCAAATGGTGGCTAATGGCGATGCTTATTCCTTTGTGAGCTCCACCAATTCGCCAATCCGCGTATCGGTGTATGCGATGAATGGTGCTGACGTGGCATCGAGCGCAGGAATGGGCATTTTGAACCTGAATATCGGGCAGCTGGGCAGAGGCGTTTATATAGTCAAGGCTATTGGAACCAAGGGCAGCCAAGTGTTCAAAATCCTGAAAAAGTAAGTGCCATTTTGCCCGATTTTTAGCAAATTTCCGTAAATTTGTAGTTTATACGAAAACGCAAAAAATATGTACGATTATATCAAAGGAAATGTGGCAGAATTGACCCCAACTTATGTGGTGCTCGACAACCATGGCGTGGGGTATATGATAAATATTTCTTTAAATTCCTTCAATGCGCTCCAGCATCAGGAAGATGTGGTTAAAGTATATGTGTATGAGGCTATAAGGGAAGATGCGCATTTGCTCTACGGCTTCACCGAACGCCGTGAGCGCGAGTTGTTTCTGTTGCTGATTTCGGTGTCGGGCGTGGGCACCAACACAGCGCGCATGATACTGTCGTCGCTCACACCTTCCGACCTTGAGCAGACCATCGCTTCCGAGAATGTGGGCATCTTGAAATCAGTGAAGGGAATTGGCGCAAAAACAGCCGAACGAATAATTGTTGACCTCAAGGATAAAATAAAACTATCTACTGATACGTTATTAGATAAGAGCCAAGTTACGAGTGAAGTGTTCGACGAGGCAATGTCGGCGCTCGTGATGCTTGGCTTCACAAAGCAAATGTCGCAAAAGGCATTGAAAAAGCTCTTTACCGCCGAGCCTACAATCACTGTGGAACAGGCTATTAAGAAAGCCTTGAAAATGATGTAGGGTAGGGCGAAGTTGAATGATAACTCTAAGTAGTTGGAAAGATTGTTTAAAAAAATATCATTTTTCGTAGTTGCGTGCGTGCTGAGCATCTCGTTCGCAATTAGTTGCTATGTGGTTGCGCAAACCCAAACCACTGCTCCAGAAAAGAAGTTTACTCCACCGCCCACAGTGGCTCCCGATAAGAGTGTGAACAAGGCGGCGAAGGATTCGTTTGACCTCCCTTACGGTGTGCAGGATAAATTGTCGGACTCTTACAATAATCTCCAATTTGTGCAGCCTCCCACCGATTTGAAGACACCGTCAAACATTACCACTACCGCCGAGTTCGACCCCGAAACTGGGCATTATGTGGTGCGCACAAAGGTTGGTGACAACGACATCGTTACGCCATTCCTTCTTTCGCCCGACGAATACAACGACATCGCTCTCCGTCAGTCGATGCAGGAGTATTATCGCCAGAAAAATACCGAAACCATTGAAAAGAAGAAAAACCAACCGTTCAACTTCTTGGATATGCAATTTGGTCTTGGACCATTGGAATCGGTGTTCGGTCCCGGTGGTGTGCAACTGAAAACCACTGGTTCGCTCAACATCAATATGGGTGTGAAGAGCAACAAGACCGATAACCCTGCGCTTTCGGTTGCGGCTCGTCGAAAAACTTACTTCGATTTCGATCAAAAGATTCAAGCCACCATCGCAGCATCGGTGGGTGATAAGATGAAGTTCAATATGTCGTATAACACAGATGCAACATTTGATTTCGACAATAAGAACCTGAAACTTGCTTACGAAGGCAAGGAAGACGAAATTATCAAGAATCTGGAAGCTGGTAATGTGAGCATGACCACTGGATCGTCGCTGATTCGTGGTAGTGCCGCATTGTTCGGTATCAAAACCAAACTCCAGTTTGGCAAACTGACTGCCACAGCGCTTATTTCGCAACAAAATTCACAAACTCAGACGGTGAACACCAAAGGTGGCGCACAAACTACCTCGTTCTATATCACCGCCGATAATTACGACCAAAACCGCAACTTCTTCCTTTCGCACTTCTTCCGCGACAATTATGACCAGTGGTGCTCGAAATTGCCATTGGTGTCGTCGGGTATCAATATCACCCGTGTGGAAGTGTGGGTGACCAATAAGCGTGGCAACTTTAATGAGTCGCGCAACATTGTGGCGTTTGCCGACTTGGGTGAAAACAGCCGCTTGTGCAATAGCCACTGGAGCACTGGCGGTGGCGATGTGAATCCGTCAAACAACTCCAACAACGAGATTGCGGAAATCAAGAACAACTATCCCGATGCCCGCGACATTAGTCAAACTTCTTCTGCCCTCAAGCCTTTGGAAGCTTATGGCATTGAAGGCGGTAAAGACTATGAAAAGATAGAACAAGCCCGTTTGCTTTCTTCATCAGAATACTCTGTCAACAGCTCATTGGGTTATATCACATTGAGCTCGGCACTGAATCCCGATGAAGTGTTGGCTGTGGCATTCCAATACACTTACAGAGGTAAGACCTATCAAGTGGGTGAATTTTCTGCCGACATCGACAACACCTCAAATTCGCTTTATGTGAAGATGCTGAAGGGTACCACCACATCACCTCAGTTGCCAATCTGGCACTTGATGATGAAAAACGTGTACTCTTTAGGTGCATACCAAATTCAGTCCACTAACTTCAAGTTCGACGTGAAGTATTTGTCAGACACCACTGGCACTGAATTGAACTATATTCCAGAAGGCAACATCAACGGTAAACCTTTGCTTCAAGTGATGAACCTTGACCGCTTGGATGCCAACAAGGAACCTAATGTGGATGGACGATTCGACTTCCTTGAAGGCTACACTGTGGTGGCTTCAAAGGGCAGGGTGATTTTCCCTGTTGTTGAGCCGTTTGGTAGCCACTTGAAAAAGGCGATGGGCGGTGGTGCTATTGCTGACAAATATGTGTATCAAGAACTATACGATTGCACTTTGCCTGTGGCTCGTCAGTATTCCGACAAGAATAAGTATGTGATGACTGGTGAATATCAGGCATCGGCAGGTAATGTGATCAGGCTCAACGCCATGAATGTGCCTCGCGGCTCGGTGGTGGTGACAGCTGGTGGCGTGACCTTGACAGAAAACAGCGACTATACGGTGGACTACAATATGGGTACGGTGACCATCACCAACCAGAGCATCATCGATGCCGGCACAAATATTAGCGTGTCGATGGAAAACCAGTCCACTTTCAGCATGCAGCGCAAAACCCTTATGGGACTTGACTTGGATTACGCATTCAACAAGGATTTCCATGTGGGTGCCACTTTGATGCACTATGGCGAAAAGGCTTTGACCGAAAAGGTGTCGATTGGCGATGAACTGGTGAACAACACCATTTGGGGTGCGAACGTGTCGTACAAGACCAACTTCATGTGGCTCACCAACTTGCTCAACAAGATTCCTACAGTGAATGCCACAGCGCCATCTTCGTTCAATTTCAAAGGTGAGTTTGCGCAACTCATTCCACATCAGGCAAAAACTGGTTCAAACGCCGGTAGCTCGTATATCGACGACTTTGAATCTACCCAATCGGGCATTGATTTGCGCTCACCTTACTCTTGGTTCTTGGCTTCAACGCCTTACGACCCAAGTTCGAACGCACTTTTCCCAGAGGCTGGCTTGTCGAACAATATCGACTATGGTAAAAACCGTGCGTTGCTGTCATGGTATCATATCGACCGCCTTTTCACACAGCGCAATTCTTCGTTGGTGCCAGGCTATATTAAAAACGATGTGGCTCAACTCTCGAACCCCTACGTTCGTGAGATCCCTTACAGTGAGGTGTTCCCTGGCCGTGAGTTGAATTATGGCGAATCGTCGATTATTCAAACGCTCAACCTCTCGTTCTATCCTCAAGAGCGTGGCCCATACAACTTAGATGCGCTGAATCTCGACCCAAGCGGCAATCTGCTCTATCCCGAAAAGCGATGGGGTGGTATTATGAGAAAACTCGACAACACCAACTTTGAGCAATCAAACATTGAATATATCCAATTCTGGATGCTCGATCCATTCCTCGACCAGAATGCCGACAATCGCGAAGGCGGTGACCTCTATTTCAACCTTGGTGAAGTGAGTGAAGACATTTTGAAGGACGGTTTGAAGTCGTATGAAAACGGTTTGCCAGTAGATGGCGATACCACATATATTAAAAAGACGGTTTGGGGAAAGGTTTCCACCCAATCGTCGATGACCTATGCTTTCGACACCAGTTCAGGCTCACGTATTCACCAAGATGTGGGTTTGAATGGTTTGAGTACTTCAGAAGAAAAGGAATATCCCACTTATCGCGACTATGTGCAGTCGCTCCGCAAACTTTTGCCCGACAGCACCATCGTGAAAATGGAAGAAGACCAGTTCTCGCCAATCAACGACCCTGGTGGCGATAATTACCACTTCTATCGAGGCTACGACTACGACCAGGCGAAACTGGGTATTCTCGACCGATATAAGCGATATAACGGAACAGAAGGCAATTCATTGTCGCCAAGCGATGCTTCCGACCCGCTGTATCAGTCGGCAAGAAGTGTTCCAGATGTGGAAGACATCAACCAAGATAACACCCTCAACGAATACGAGCGCTATTTCCAATACAGGATTTCGGTTCGTCCCGAAGACCTTGTGGTGGGAAAGAACTACATCGTGGATAAGCAAGAACTCATGGTTTCCACTTGCGACGGCAAGAAAACGCCTATCGTTTGGTATCAATTCAGCGTGCCCTTGCGTGAATATGAAAAGAAGGTGGGTTCAATCAACGACTTCTCTACCATTCGTTTCATACGAATGTTTATGACGAATTTCAAGAAAACCACCCACTTGCGTTTTGCTACTCTTGAACTCGTGAGAGGCGAATGGCGCAACTATGACTATAACCCAGATGTTCGCACCAATCAGCCAGCAGAAGGGGCGATTACAGTCAACTCGGTGAACATTGAAGAGAATGCCACTCGTCAGCCTGTGAACTACGTTCTCCCTCCTGGTGTAAGCAGAATTGTCGATTCTGGACAATCGCAAATCACCCAGTTGAATGAGCAATCCATGCAGATGAAGGTGGAGCAACTGAAGACCGGTGAGGCTCGTGGTGTGTATCGCAACACCTCGCTCGACCTCCGCACCTACAAACGTTTGCAAATGTTTATTCACAATGAAGCGTTCATTGGCGATGCAACAAATCTTCGCGACGGCGATGTGTCGCTGTTCCTGCGCCTCGGTACCGATGCGAAGAACAACTATTACGAATACGAAATTCCGATGGCAGTAACTGCCCCCGGCGTTTACAGCACCAACAGTTCAAGCGACCGTGAGAAAGTGTGGCCAACAAGCAATATGCTCGATTTAGACCTCGACGCCCTCATCAATGTGAAGAAGAACCGCAACGCACAGAAAATGGCAGGCGTGGGCGAGGTGTCGTATTATTCTCGCTATTCAGAGCCTGACCCCAACAATCCTAACGATATGATTACCGTGATGGGTAACCCAGCGTTGAGCGATGTGCGTGTGATTATGGTGGGTGTGCGTAACCGAGCAACTTCCACCAAGGAGTGTACGGTGTGGGTAGATGAATTGCGCGTGACCGACTTCAACCAAGATGGCGGTTGGGCTGCCAAGGTGAATGCCAACCTGAATTTGAGCGACATCGCCACAGTGAACTTCGGCTATCATAAGGAGACCACCGGTTTCGGTTCGGTTGACCAAGGTTTGAAGAGCCGCCGTTTAGACGAGTTTGATAATATTAATGTGGCTGTTCAGGTGGATTTGGGCCGTTTCCTCCCTGAAAAGGCTAAACTGAAAGCCCCTGTATATTACTCTTACACTAATCAAAAGACCACGCCAAAGTACAATCCAATGGATAAGGACGTGCTTTTGAAGGATGCGCTCGAAACCTGCTCCAACAGCCATCAGCGCGACTCTATCAACGATTTCGCTGTCACTCGCAAGGTTACCGAGAGTTTCTCCGTGTCGGGATTGAAGTTTGACGTGAAGAGCAAGAATCCTATGCCTTGGGACCCTGCCAACTTCACATTCAGCTACTCATTCAATAAGCAGCACAACACCGATCCCAACAATTCTTACGAAAACACCAACGACTACCGAGGTAGTTTCCAATATAGTTGGACTCCATATTCCAAGCCATTCAAGCCTTTCCATAAAATGATTAATGCGAAGAACAAGAATTTGAAGTTCTTCCGTGAATGGGAGTTCCACTGGTTGCCGGCATCACTGTCGTTCAACACCAACATCTCTCGCTACTACTACGAGCAGCAGACCCGAAATCAGACTGATGCCGATGTGGTGTTGCCTGTGTCGGTAAGTAAGAATTTCCTTTGGGACCGTCAGTTTGCTTTGAGTTGGAACTTCACCAAGTCGTTCAACGTGTCGATTAACACCAACACCACCGCTCATATCCTTGAGCCTGTTGGACAGGTGAACAAGAAATTGTTCCCCGACCGCTATCGCGACTGGCGCGACTCGGTGTGGACCAGTATCAAGGATTTGGGTACTCCATGGGCGTATAACCAGACATTCACCGCCACTTACAAGGCACCGTTTTCATCCATTCCGATTTTGAGTTTTATCTCTGCTAATGCAAGTTATAACGCCACCTATCATTGGGATAGGGGAACTACGCTCGATGGCGTGATTTCTGGTAACACGATTGCCAACCAAGCTGCGCTGAATTTCGATACCCGTTGGGATTTGAACCAGTTGTATAATAAGATTCCATATCTGAAAGATGTGAACAAGAGGTTCTCAAGTTCTTCTTCCTTTAATTCTTGGGGCAGAAACAATAGCACCACCTCAAGGCGAACTCAAAAAAAGAAACCAAAGAAATTGGAGCGCACTTTGAAGTTGAATCCCGATTCCACGTTGGTGATTAAGCACAGCTTGAATGTGAAGAATGTGACCGTAACGGCACGGACCACCGATGGCAAACGCTTCCAAGTGAAGTATAAGGTAAAAGATAACAATAATGTGGAAATTCTCAACAAGGGTGACCAGAATATCAAGTTCACCATTGTGGAAGTTCTTGCCGATGCTAAAAAGACGTTCTGGAGCGAGTTCGCCCAGTATAGCACCCGATTCTTGATGAGTGTGCGCTCGTTTAATGTGAAATTCCGCAATACCCGACAATTATCGTTGCCACAGTTCATTCCTGATATTGGCGATATTTTCGGTCAAACCACGCATTACGATGTGATGGCACCTGGTTTGGATTTCGCATTTGGTTTCACCGATGAGTCGTATATTGAAAAGGCTAAGGAAAGAGGTTGGTTGCTTTGCGACCAAAATATGACCTCGCCAGCCATCTACAGCAAGACTCAGGAATTTAGCGCAGAAATTCAGATTGAGCCAGTAAAAGGTTTGAAGATTACGCTCACAGGCAACAGAACCGACAACCGCACCAACCAGTTGCAGTTCATGTACGACGATATGACCACCCTCTATTCGGGTAGTTATACCAAGACGCATGTGGCAATTGCTACAGCCTTACGTGGCTTTAGTGCCGACAATGGCTATAGAAGTGATGCGTTCGACAAGTTCCTCCAGAATATTCCTGTCATCGCACAGCGATTGGAAGATAAGTACAATGGTTTGAATTATCCTGAAGCAGGCTTCATCAAGGGCACTGTGTATGCAGGTCGTCCGTTCGATCCTAAGAATGGCACAGTGAGCACCACCAGTAGCGATGTGCTGATTCCTGCGTTTATTGCGGCATATTCAGGTAAGGATGCCAAGTCGGTGAACTTGAATCCGTTCCCTGGACTTAGTTCTATACTTCCTAACTGGCGCATGACTTACGACGGATTGTCGAAGTTGCCATTCTTTATGAAGTATTTCAAGAGTTTCACGCTATCACATGCTTACCAGTGTACCTATTCCGTGGGCTCATTCTCAAGTTATAGCGACTGGGTGGCTGTAGGCGACGGTATCGGCTTCTCGCAAGACGCCCTTTCAGGCAACCCATGCCCATCATCACCATACAACATTTCATCGGTGACCATCACTGAAAAGTTTGCTCCGCTGATTGGTGTGAATGCTACAATGAACAACAACATCACCTTCAATGCCGAGTATCGCGATGCCCGCACGCTTTCGCTCAATTCTTCGGCTGGTCAGTTGGTGGAAACAAGCACTAAATCGTTTGTGATTGGCGCAGGCTATAAGATTGCCAACTTCAACACGGTGCTGAAGATGAAGAACAGGCAGAAGGGCGTGAGCAACGACTTGATGCTCAATCTTGATTTCCAAATCAATAACAACACAGCCCTTATCCGTAAGATTCTCGATGGCACAGCACAGCCTACAAGCGGCACACGCACATTGGGTATTAATTTCACCGCAAACTATGTGATGAGCAAGCGCGTGACTGTGGGTGCGTACTTCGACTATCAAGTGAACACGCCACTTGTGTCCACCAGTTCCTACCCAACCACCAACAGCAACTACGGTATATCCATCAACATGTCGCTCGCAAAATAACCACGAGCCACACGTCATAGACAAGTAGCAAAGCCGAAATGATTCAGATTATTTCGGCTTTACTATTGTTTTCTCTGCTATTTTGGGTGAAGATTCCCTAAAAATGATTAAATTTGCAATATGTAATTGTCGCTCAAATGGGTGATAGTTACCAGGAGTATTGAATAAACATCAATTATCTACATTATATGCAAGAAGAATTAAAGAAAAGATTGTCGAAAGACCCTAATAATGGTTTGCTCACCTACGAATACATCGCAAACCACATTGGCTCTGTTTATAAGATTATGCCTGAATTGGTAGAAATCATGATTATGGTTGATAAGACTGGTCAATTTGTGGTCAGCACTGCTCGCTACCTTCATGCTATCGATCCTAAAAAATTTGCAAACAGCATCGACAAACTGATTAAGGCGGCTATTGAAAAGGACCGCGAACGTGTGTATCTTGGCGATTTGGCTGCGTCAATTTGGGGCACCGACTACAAGGAGCGTGCAGAGGAACTGAAGGCTTCCGACGATAATTTCCGTAGAATTTACAAACGTCTTTATCCTGTGGGAATGTAAATTGATGCGAATTATTTCGATTACTTTTTTATTCATGATATGCGTTCTCTCCCTCAGTGAAGGAGCGAACGCACAAATTAATATGGCAAAACAAATGGCAAACGAAAAAGAAACCAAAGTGGTGTTTGAAACCACTCTTGGCAATATTGTTGTGAAATTATATAACGAAACGCCAAAGCACCGCGACAACTTTTTGAAAGTGGTGAACGATAGCGTGTACAATGGTGTGCTTTTTCACCGTGTGATTAAGGATTTCATGATTCAGACTGGCGACCCAAGTTCAAAGACCGCTGAAGCAGGTCAGCAACTTGGCTCTGGCGACCTCGGCTATACCGTGGAAGCAGAATTTGTGTATCCACAGTATTTCCACAAAAAAGGTGCGCTTGCCGCTGCACGTACTGGCGACGCTGTGAATCCAGAGCGCAGAAGCAGTGCTTCGCAGTTCTACATCGTGACTGGTAAGTCGTATTCACCACAGCAGGTGGAAATGATGGAACAGCGCATTGGCGACCAAAAGAAGGAAGATATTTTCAGCGGTTTGGTGAGAGAGCGTGTTGATTCTATTCGCAATATGCAGGCAGCAGGCGATTCTCTCGGTTTGGAAGAACTCCAAAACGAACTGATTGCCCTCACCGAAGCCGAATATGCAAAGAATCCTTTGAAATTCACCCCAGCACAGGTTGAGGCTTACACCACAGTGGGTGGCACTCCTCACCTCGATGGTCAATACACAGTGTTTGGCGAAGTGGTGGAAGGTATGGACGTGGTGGATAAAATCCAGCAAGCAGCCACCGACCCAGCAGATCGCCCAGTGGACGACATCAAGATTATTTCAGCAAAAGTTGTGGAGTAAAACTATAGCATCACATAGCCATGATTTCATTTAATACCTATCGCCTGAAAAATGGTTTGCGCCTGTTGCACTATTATGACAAAAACACCCAAATGGTGGCGTTGAATTTGTTGTATGATGTAGGCTCGAAAGATGAAAATCCGAAAGCCACTGGTCTTGCGCACCTATTTGAGCACTTAATGTTCACAGGCTCGAAAAATGCACCTAATTTCGATGCTCCGCTTCAAGCGGCAGGGGGTAGCAGTAATGCTTGGACCAGTGTTGACATAACCAATTATTACGAAACCCTTCCTGCGCAAAATGTGGAAACGGCATTTTGGCTTGAGTCTGACCGACTTCGCTACTTGAATTTGACTGATGAAAGCATCGACACGCAAAAGAGCGTGGTGATTGAGGAGTTCAAGCAGCGCTGCCTGAATGTGCCTTACGGCGACTTATATCACTTTTGCAACGATTTGGCTTATAAAGTGCACCCATACCGCTGGCCCACCATTGGACTTTCGGTTGATGACATTAAAAACGCCTCGCATGAGGATATCAAGTCGTTTTTCGCACAACATTATGCCGTCAACAATTTGATACTTTGCGTTTCGGGCCATATTGAATTTGAAAAAGCCGTTGCGCTCACTGAAAAATGGTTTGGCGACTTTGCACCAGCCAATATTCCTGTGCGCAACTTGCCACAAGAGCCTGTGCAAACAGAACAAAGGTTCATGTCGGTGAAGCGCGAGGTGCCTCAGAATGTGTTGACGATGATGTATCACATGTGTGGCCGTTGCGATGCCGACTATCAGGTGTGTGATATGTTGAGCGATGTGCTGTCGAATGGTATGTCGTCGCGTTTCTATAGGAATGTGTTGGTGAAGTCGGGACTTTTCACAGAGCTCGACGCATCTGTTTCTGGCACTTATGATCCAGGGCTGTTTATTGTGCGTGCCCGCTTGGCGGATGGTGTGTCATTTGCCAAGGCTAAGGATGCGATTGATGCAGAACTCGCTGATTTCGTCCGTAACGGTGCCTCAGCCTACGAGATAGAGAAATGTGCCAACAAGTATGAGTCAACCCGGCTGTTCGATATGATTACTTACGAGAAAAAAGGCGTGAAGTTGTGTCAGTATGAGTTGCTGGGCGACGCTGCAGATATTAATAAGGAAGTGGGTAAGTATCGCTGCATCACTCAAGATAGGCTGATGAATGTGGCTAAAAATTTGCTGAATCCCGACAATTGTTCCATTCTGTATTATGGTCCCGACGCATAGTGCAAGGGCTAACAATACAGGTGGTTACCCACTTAAAAGCTGAAAAAATAAGAGTTAATGATAAAAAATCAAGAAAAAACCGCTTGTTTGTGGAATTTTTTTGTAAATTTGGAATTAATTAATATGTTGACCGTAGGTCATTAATAAATATCATTATGGAATCGCGTGAAATGTCCCAATCGAACAACGAACTCGAAAAGGATGTAACCTTGAACTCCGAGTCTGTACAACAAGACCAAGTTACAGAACTTTCAGAGCAGAAACCTGAAGTGGCAGCAGCTGTCACTGAAGAAGTTGTGAATCAAGTTTCAGAAACTCAAAAGGTTTCTGAAGAGTCGTTAACCAACTATGCAGCTATGGATAAGAAGCAACTCGTGGAGGTGCTTCAAAACCTTGCACAGCAACCCGTCAACGAAGTGAAGGAAGATGTTGTTCGTGTCAGGGTGGCTTTTGCCGCTATCCGCAAGGAAGAACTGGCGAAAGAAAAAGAAGCCTTCATTGCCAAGGGTAATGAAGAGGCTGCTTTTGCCCCCGCTGCCGATGAGCTGGAAGAACAGTTCAAGAGTTTGTATGCAGAAATCAAAGAGAAAAGAGCTGCCTACAATGCTGCGCAAGATGCCTTGAAGGCTGAAAATCTTGCCAAAAAGCGCGAAATCATTTCTAAGATTAATGAGATTGCAGAAGATGCCGACAACGTGAATCGTCAGTACAGCACCGTTCAGCAACTTCAACAAGACTTCAAAGCCATTGGCGAAGTGCCTTCTGAAAATGATACAGAGGTTTGGAAAGCCTACCAGGTGGCTGTGGAGCGCTTCTACGACTTGCTGAAGATGAATAAAGAACTTCGCGACTATGATTTCAAGAAAAACCTGGAACAGAAGCAAGCACTTTGTGCCGAAGCTGAAGCCCTCGACGAGGAAGCCGACATCGTGGATGCTTTCAAGAAATTGCAACAACTCCATACCTCTTGGCGTGAAATAGGTCCTGTAAGCAAGGAAATTCGCGAAGAATTGTGGACACGTTTCAAAAACGCCTCTGCTGTAATCAATAAAAAATATCAATCATTCTTCGAAGAGCGTAAGGCTAATGAAAAGAAGAATGCAGAAGGTAAGGAAGCACTTTGTGTGAAGATTGAGGCTATCTCTACCGACAATCTGAAAACCTACGCTGCGTGGGACGAAGCCACTAAGGCGATTATCGGCTTGCAGGAAGAGTGGAAGAAACTCGGTTTCGCTTCTCGTAAGGTGAATACCGAACTGTTTGCCCGTTTCCGCAAGAGTTGCGATGAATTCTTTGCAAAGAAGGCTGAATTCTTCAAGCGAATGAAAGATGAGCTTGCTGCAAACTTGGCTAAGAAAATCGAACTTTGTGAAAAGGCTGAGGCTCTGAAGGATTCTACCGAGTGGAAGAAGACCACCGATGCACTCATCGCTTTGCAGAAAGAGTGGAAAACCGTTGGTCCAGTGGTGAAGAAGCACAGCGACGCCGTGTGGAAACGCTTTATCGCTGCTTGTGACGCATTCTTTGAAGAAAAGAAGAAGCAGAACGTGAATGTTCACTCTGTTGAGCACGAAAACCTCAAGCAGAAAAAGGACATTATCGCTCAAATCAACTCAATTCTTGAAAACAAGGAAACTGAAGATGCTCCAAACAAGGTTCGTGAATTGATGAAGAAATGGCAGGAAGTGGGTCATGTGCCTTATAAGGAAAAAGACAAGGTGTATGCCGAATACAAGGCAGCCATCGACAAGGCTTTCGAACAGCTCGATATGAAGGCTAAGAAGGCTCGCATGGCTAACTTTGCCAACTCAATCAATCAAATGAGCGATACAGGTAAGGTTTATCACGAAAGAGAGCGCCTTGTTCGTGCCTACGAAATGAAGTCGCAGGAATTGAAGACTTACGAAAACAACCTTGGTTTCTTCAACGCTCAATCTAAGAGCGGTAATTCTCTTGTGAAGGAGATGGAGCGCAAGATTGCAAACATCAAGGAAGAGATAGCAATGCTTGAGCAAAAAATCAAGTTGATTGACGAAAAAATCTAAGGATTATAATCTATAAAGCATTCTCCTTACGGCAGCGCATAGTATGCGTGCCGTAGGGAGTTTGCCTATAACCACTATTTGTTAGGAATGAAGAGTAAGGGAAGATACGGTCAATATATCAGGTGGATATTTTTGGGCATCGACTTTGTCGTGCTCAATTTGTCGTACATGATTGTGTGCTTGCTTTGTAAGCACGATGATATGTTTGTGTCTAAACTTGTCTGGCTCATGATGAATGTGTCGTATATGGCAGTGAGCTATTTCTTCTCAGATATTCACTATCGTCGTGTGGTTTTCGCCGACCGTGTTGCACTACAGGTGATTAAGGCGGTGTCGCTTCATGCTGTGGTGTTTCTTTCGCTCACCTATTTTCTGAGCGACGACCACTTTGATTGGGAGAGTTTTGGTAAGTTTTACGGATTCTTCTGTATAGGGCTTGGCAGCTGGTGGATTATTTCACGAAAGTTGCTGAAGCGCTATCGCTCTTTGGGTAAAAACTACAAGCAGATTGTGGTGATTGGCGCTGGACCAGTGGGGCAGAAACTCATTGGTGTTTTGGAGGGCGATCAAGGCTATGGCTATCGTATAGTTGGCGTATTTGATGATAATAAGAATTTAAGAAAGACCGAATTTTATAAAGGTACGCTGGATAAGGTTGAGCAGTTTGTACACGATAATCCTATTGATGAAATGTATTGCTGCATACCCGATACTGATAATGAGGACGTGGCAAAACTCCTTTCAATAGCCGAGCGCAATGCAGTGGATTTCTATTATGTGCCACAGTTTGGCCGTCATATTACCCGACAATTTGAACTTTTCTCGGTGGATAATGTGCCAGTGCTTCAAGCGCGCCCCAATCCGCTCAGTTTGCCTGTGAATGCGGCGATGAAGCGTTTGTTCGACTTTGTGGTGTCGTCTATCATGCTTTTGCTTTCGCCTTTGGTGCTGATTCCAGTGGGCATTGCTATCAAGATGTCGTCGCCAGGTCCATTGTTCTTCAAACAGCGCCGCACTGGCTTGCGCGGCAAGGCGTTCACTTGCTATAAATTCCGCACTATGCGCGTGAATAGCCAAAGCGACACTGTGCAGGCCACTAAGGACGACCCAAGAAAAACGAAAGTGGGCGATTTTTTGCGTAAAACCAGTATCGATGAACTGCCACAGTTCTTTAACGTGTGGCGTGGTGAAATGTCGATTGTGGGACCTCGTCCGCACATGGAGCAGCAAACTCACACCTATAGCGAACTCATCGATAAATATATGCTTCGCCATGTGATTAAGCCAGGTGTGACTGGTTGGGCACAGGTGAATGGTTTCCGTGGACCTACCGACGAACTTTGGAAGATGGAAAAGCGTGTGGAATACGATGTGTGGTACACAGAAAACTGGAACTTCTTCCTTGACCTGAAAATCATTGTGCTTACCGTGGTGAATGCGATAAGAGGCGAACAAAACGCTTTCTGACTGATAAACAGCTCTCATTATGCCAATTAACCCCGAACAACTAAAAGCGCAAGCACTTGGTGTATTGCGCCAATTCTATGGCTATCCCTCGTTTTTGCCGATGCAATATGAGGTGATAAGCCACATTATGAGTGGTGGCGACAGCATCGTGCTGATGCCCACAGGTGGAGGCAAGTCGCTTTGCTATCAAATTCCTGCGCTGTTGAGCGATGGTTGCTGCGTGGTGGTTTCGCCGCTGTTGGCGTTGATGAAAGACCAGGTGGACGCTCTGATTGCAAATGGTGTGCCAGCGGCTTCCATCAATAGTATGCAGACCGAGGCGCAGAATCGCGATGTGTTGGATTGTGCTTTAGCGGGGCGAATCAAGTTGCTGTATATTTCTCCAGAGCGTTTGTTGGGCGATTTAGATAATTGGTCGAAACACATAAAAATCAGTTTGCTCGCCATTGATGAAGCCCACTGTATTTCGCAATGGGGGCACGATTTCCGACCCGAATACACTCAACTTTCGGTGTTGAAAGAGCATTTCCCCAGTGTGCCTATCGTGGCGCTGACCGCTACTGCCGACCAAATCACGCGCGACGACATCAGAAAGCAACTCAATATCCCCGATGCCAAACTTTTCCTTTCGTCGTTCGACAGGAAAAACATTTCACTCACCGTGCTGTCGGGCTATACTGGCGCAGATAAATTCAATACGTTGGTGAAGTTTATCGATCGTCATCATGGCGAGTGTGGCATCATATATTGCTTCAGTCGCAAAAATACCGAAACGCTGGCAGAGAAACTGAAGCGGCGTGGATTGAATGCACAGGCGTTTCACGCGGGTTTGTCAGTTTCTGTCAAAAATGCCGTTCAAACTCGCTTTCTCAACGATGATATTCAGGTAGTGTGTGCTACTGTAGCCTTCGGTATGGGCATTGACAAGAGCAATGTGCGATGGGTGGTGCATTACAATATGCCTCAAAATATGGAGTCGTATTATCAGGAAATTGGTAGAGCAGGGCGCGATGGCTTGGAGGCTGATGCGCTGATGTTTTACTCTTATGGTGATGTGATTTCTCACAATCGTTTCGTCAAGGAATCGGGGCAAGTGCAACTCAACACTCAAAAGTTGGAGTTGATGCAGCGTTACGCCGAATCGTCGATTTGTAGGCGAAGGATTCTTTTGAGTTATTTCAATGAGCGTATCGATCACGACTGCGGTAACTGCGACGTGTGCAAGAATCCCCCGAAGCGATTCGATGGTTCCATACTGGTGCAGATGGCACTGAGTGCGATTGTGCGCACCGACGAGAAAATCGGTCTTTACACCTTGAAGGATATTCTGCGTGGTTCTTCCAGTGTCGAAATCATTCAGCAGGGCTATCACCATTTAAAGACTTACGGTGTGGGCCGCAATTTAAGCAATCTTGAATGGAATGCCTATTTGCTGCAAATGCAGCAACTTGGCATTTTCGATGTGGCATACAACGAGAACAATCACTTGAAAATCACTTCCTATGGCAAGGACATTCTTTACGGCAGGGAGAAAGTGCAGCTCACTCAATTCGTTAAGAAGGAATTTGTGGAGAAGGAGAAACCTGCCGTTGTGGAAAAGACATTTGATTTCAACTTGACGCTTTCTGAACAGGAATTGTTCAACCAGTTGAAGGCTCTTCGTTACACCATTGCCCAGCGCGAGCATAAGCGTCCGTATATGGTGTTCAGCGACAAATCGCTCAAGGCGATGGCGCACGAACGCCCAACCACCAAACTTGCTTTCAGCTCCGTTTTTGGTGTGGGTGAAATGAAAACCGAAATGTATTGGAAGCCGTTCACCGATTTGATTAAGCGAAATATCTAATACGGGACTATGACATTGAAGTCGAAAGACCGCAAGCCCTAATGACCGATTTGGAATAAAAAAAGAAGGTGCGCTTTTACAACACACCTTCTTTGTCATATTTTGGCAATACGATTTGTGTTTATTTCACATTGGCTTTGAGGAACTCCGTACATTCTTCAAAGGTTTTGAATGTGTGGTTTTCGGGAACGAGTTCAGGAATACAGCCCATAGAGGTGAGCATATACATTGGCTGTGGTTGAATGATGGTCATCAGCACCATCACGCCACGCTCGTTCAATTCCTTGATAGCAGTTTCCATTGCGTACAATCCCGATTGGTCCATGAAACTGACACGGCGCATACGGATAATCACGATTTCAGCATCGGCTGGCACATCGTTCATCACCTCTTGGAATCGGGTGATTGAGCCGAAGAAGATAGGACCATTCAGACGCTGAATGTAGATTTTGTGTTTTGCGTTGGCTGGCATGTCGCTTTCGTCGCTCCAAGGGCTTTCCTTGTCGAAGTTTTGCATTTCTTGTGAGCTATATGAGCCTTCCACAAGGTCGCTGGCGCGCTTCATAAACAGCACGCATGCAATCACCATACCCAAGCCTACGGCGGTGAGCAGGTCAACAAACACGGTGGTGAAGAACACCACGATCAGCACAAACGCGTCGGCGCGTGGAATCTTCAGCAAGTCGCGGAAACCTTGGAAGTCGATAATTCCCCAACCCACAGTAATCAAGATACCAGCCAGCACAGCGAGTGGCACGTGCTTCACGAGGAAGCCTAAGCCAAGCAGAATAGCAAGCAGCAGCATTGAGTGGAACACGCCACTGAGCTGTGTACGGCCACCTGACTTCACATTCACTACTGTTCGCATAGTGGCACCAGCTCCCGCCACACCGCAGAACAAACCGGCAATGGCGTTGCCGATACCTTGGCCAATCAACTCTTGGTTGCTGTTGTGCTTTGTTTTGGTGATATTGTCAGCCACCACCGAGGTGAGCAGCGTGTCGATTGAACCAAGACCTGCGAGGGTAAGACCGGGAATCACTGCTTGCTTGAGTATTTGCGCCCAGTTCACACCGCTCAGGTCCACGCTGCCGTTGGCAAAGAATGGCATTGGAATGCCCGATGGAATTTCGCCAATCTTGAGTGAGTCGTCAAGATTACAGAACAGCGAAATGATGGTGATGATAATCAGCGCAACGAGTGTGGCTGGAATCTTTTTGGTGATGCGTGGGAATGCCATGATAATGGCGATGGTGCCCAAGCCCAGGAGAAGGGCTGTGGTGTCGATGCCGTTCGACACAATTTCAGGGAACTGGGTGATCATATCCACCACCAGCACTGGCGATTTCAAACCAAGTAGCGGGTAGATTTGTTGGAGAATGATAATCACGCCGATACCGCTCATGAAGCCCGACAGCACAGGGTAGGGAATATAGCGCACATACTTGCCGATTTTGATGATACCAAACAAGATTTGGAACAAACCGCAGAACATGCCTGCAAGCGACATGGTGAGCAGCACCTCGCTCATGTTGCCATTGCTGGCTGCCCATGCGCCGCTCACCACCGATGCGGTGATTACGGTCATTGGACCCGTAGGGCCGCTGATTTGTGAATGTGTGCCACCGAAGATTGAGGCGAAGCAGCCCAGAAGTGTTGCACCCACAAGGCCAGCCAATGCGCCCACCGAACTTGCCGATGGGTCGTCGATGCCACCAAACGCTTGAATACCGAAAGCAAGTGCGAGTGGCAATGCCACAATACCTGCCGTGATACCACCAAAGAGGTCTCCTTTGATGTTTTTAGTAGAAATAAAACTCATAAGAAATAATATATGTTTTTATAGAATAATTCGTTTGCCAAACGATGGAAATCACACCTCTGCAAGAGGTCCTTTTCCGAATAAGAGTGCAAAATTACAAAAAAATCACCAATTAACCCTTCATTATATAAATAAAAAGGAAGCGCCCGCATTTGGGCGCCTCCTTGTAGAGATGTATATTTTCTGATTATTTCAAACCCATTTTCTTTGCAATCTTGCTTGGAACGGCTTCCTTGTTGAGGAAGATGTTCATGGTCTTAGCCTTGAAATATGCTTCGCTCACGTAGAAGAAACCGTGGTAGAGCTGGTTGGTGTTCCAACTGTTTTGCACCTTGAAATACTTGTTACCTTTCTGGTCAACAGCCTTGCCAACGATTACCATACCGTGGTCGTCGGTGGTTTCCTTGTTGTCGAACATTTCTTGGCGGTTTTCTTGAGTTACAACCATTTCTTCAACCGGACCCTTGATGTCCCACTTTTCGCTTTCTTGGTCTTTGGTGCTGAGTTGAGTCCAGCGGTCCATGTCGCTACCCTTCAAGTCGGGCACTTCGTGGTCAACAGGAAGCACAGCGTAGCCCTTGCGCCACTTGAAGCAAGGTTCGCTCACGTCGGCACCCCATGCGATGGTGTAGCCGTGGTCGATAGCGTAGTTAGCCACTTCGAGCAATTCGTCAACTGGCACGTTTTGATATTGAGCCCAAGTCCAGTTGTCAGCCACTTCGAGGGTGAATGGCTTATAGAATGGGTGGTGTGTGAACGATGCGATAGAAATGTAGTCGTCCATATTGATGCCGAGCGATGCGGCGAATGTTTGTGGAGTATAGTTCTTGCCTTCGTAGGTGAAGTTTTCAGGAATTTTGCCCATATAAGCGTTGAGCACACCTTGGAAACCTTCAAGCCATGATGGAGTGAGTTTTTTCAGTTTTTTGCTGTTCACCACATCAAGGAAGCCAGAGAGCACTGCGGTGAGTTCGGCGGTGTTGAATTTCTTGTCGCCGTGAGTCATGCCGGTGTATGCTTCGTTAGGCATCATACCGTAGCGGTTCCAAACGTAAGGCACATCTTCAGCTGCGCCACCTTCGGCGAAGTTGATTTTTCCGTCCATGCGAATGAATTTTTGTGCCTTGTCGAAGTAGCAGTGCCATACCACAAAGCCTTCGCTCAGGTGTACTTCCTTACCGGTCTTGCGGAGGATTTCGTTTTCAAAGAATGAGTTGGTAGAATAGCACCAGCAAGTGCCTGATTTGTTTTGATCCTTCACAGGTGTGCTCTTTATCACCTTCACATCTGTGAACTTAAAGCCTGTGCTGTCGGGAATCACTACCTTGTCGTCGGCTGCTGCGCTGAATGCCATGCCGGCTGCCAAAATGGCTAAAAATAAATGTTTCATAAGAGTTTTAATTAGTGTTATCGCTAACAAAGTTACAAAATTTGCTTTGATACTCAAAATCTTTCCACACATAGTTGTTTCTCTATCTGTTTTAATAATGTGATTTTAAGTTATTTTCCGTTTTTTGCTATGTGTTAGTAGTGGTTTATATATGCCGAAAGGCTTGGTGGGGTGCGTTACTTTTTGTAATTTTGAAGATACTTTTAAAAAAGAATCATAATTTTTAAATACTTACAACGATATGAAGATAAACAAGATGTTCGCTCTGATGGGCGCATTTCTACTTATGTCGGCTCCTCTTGCCATGAACGCCAGCTCACAACGTGCTGCAAGAAAAGCCGTTCGTGCTAAATCATCGAAAACGGTCAGCAAAGCGGCGAAACCAAAGCAGAAAGCGGTTTTGAAGGAAACTTTCACTGTGAATGGTGTGAAGTTTGTGATGGTGCAAGTGGAAGGCGGCACTTTTAAAATGGGTGCCACGCCAGACATGGGCAGCAACCCAGGCCGCGACGAGGTTCAGGTTCACACAGTCACGTTGTCCAACTTCTTAATTGGTCAGACCGAGGTGACGCAAGCGCTTTGGCAGGCTGTGATGGGCGACAATCCATCGTATTTCGTTGGCGACGATCGGCCTGTGGAGCGTGTTTGCTTTCATGACTGTCTGGATTTTATCAAAAAACTCAATCAGCTTACCGGTCAGAAATTCCGTTTGCCCGCCGAGTCGGAATGGGAATATGCATGCCGTGGCGGTGTGAATAGCCGTTCTTGCAAATACAGCGGCAGCAACGACCCTGACGCTGTGGCGTGGTATCGTGACAACAGTGGCGGTCAAACCCACCCCGTCGCCACCAAAGCCCCCAACGAACTGGGCATTTACGACATGAGTGGCAACGTGTGGGAGTGGTGCTCCGACTGGTATGGCTCTTATGAATTGACCAAGGAACACACTAACCCAACTGGTCCTGATTCAGGACTATACGGCGTGCGCCGCGGAGGCGCTTTTAACAACTCCGAATGGTATGGCCGTGCATCAGCCCGTGGCGCCAACCGTCTCCCCGAACCCTACATCTTCCTCGGCTTCCGCCTCGCCCTCTAACCGCAACTGCTGAAATACTCAAAATGGCGCATTTAGCCACGATTTAACCCAAATCGGTCATTAGGGCTTGTGGTATTTCGGAGTTTTAGAAGAATGAATTTTGTTTGTCTTTTAATGAGTGATAGCGAGCTATTACGAATTAAAAACAAGCAAAAGGCATCTTATAAAAGCCGTAAGACCGCAAGAAGTAATCTAAAAAATTCTCATACGGCCTAATGACCGATTTGGGTTTGAAATTTTTGTCGGAAAGCGTTGGATAGGTGCGCGATTTTCACTAAATTTGGAGGTTGAAAACATTCAACCTCTTTTTATTTAGAAAAAACAAATAATAACATATTAAAAACCGGAAAAAATGAAGAAAATCATCGCAATTATTGGAGCATTTATGCTGATGGCAGCTCCACTTACTATGAATGCCGACAATCAAAAGGCTGCAAAGAAAGAACTCGACTCAAAATCATCGAAAACTGCTCGTAAAGAAGCAAAGAAGCTGGAAAAAGAAGGCTGGAAGGCTGCTCCTGGCGCTCTCCCTCTTGAAAAGCAGCTCGACCGTAGCTATCTCAAGCAGCAAGAAGAAGATGAGTTGGGTTATCCAAAATTCTTGATGAGCGAGGCGATGTCGATTGGCGAAAATTATGATGCGGCTAAGGCACAGGCTTATGAACTTGCCAAGCAGAATCTCGCAGGTCAGATTCAGACCGAAGTTACCGCTTTGATTGAAAGCACCGTAGCCAATAAGCAACTTGGCAAAGAGGAGGCTGCCTCTATCACCGAGAGCGTGTTGGCAAGCAAGAATCTTATTTCGCAAAAGATTGGCAAAACCATCACCGTGGTAGAACTTTACCGCACATTGCCAAACAAAAACAAGGAAGTGCTTTTGCGTCTTGCTTATAATTTAGGAATGGCTAAAGAGGCTGCTCGTCAAGCCATTCGCGAAGATTTGCAACAAAAAGGAAAAGATTTGCATGAGCAGCTCGACAAGGCGCTCGGCTTTGCAAAATGATATGCCTATCAAGTATCTGATATTTGCGTTCACAGTTTTATTGGCTTCAAGCGCTTTTGCCGCAAAGGTGAAAACGGTTGAAGCCACCTATGTGTATTATGCACCGAGCAACCAAAGTCCCGACGAGGCGATGAAGGTGGCTCTTGAGCGTGCCAAACTTCAAGCCATTGCCGATGAGTTTGGCACACTGATTTCGCAAGAAAACACCACTCGGTTGGAGAACACCGCCGAGGGGCAGGAGTCTAAATCGCAAACCTCTTTTTTCTCCTACAGCGCATCGGATGTGAAAGGCGAGTGGCTGGAAACCATAGGTAAGCCTCAATGCAATATTGAGTTTGCTGATGGCATGATGGTGGTGACGGTGACGGTGAAAGGTAAAGCGCGCGAATTGATTTCGGCGCAGGTGAATTTCATTGCCGAGCCGCTCCGCAACCATCCTGAGCGTGCCGATATGGCTACCGAGTTTAAAGACGGCAACGACCTTTACCTCTATTTCCGTTCGCCCATTGATGGCTATGTGGCTGTGTATCTTTTGCCGGGCGATGGCGAGGCTTTTTGCCTTTTGCCCTATCAGCGTGCGCAGTCGGGGGTGCAGCAGGTAAAAGCCAATTGCGATTATGTGTTCTTTTCCGTGGAAAAGGCACCGCAAGACGATAAGGCGTTGGTTGACGAGTATGTGCTTACTGCCTCTCGTGCCGTGGAGCATAATGTGCTGTATGTGCTGTTCTCCAAGCAACCGTTTTATAAGGCGTCTGACGAAAGCATGGAGCACTCCTTGCCTCGCTCGCTCAGTGAAGCGGATTTTTTGAAATGGCTTGGAAGCAGCCGCTTACACGACCTCAACCTCCAGCTCAAAAAAATCCCTCTCACCATCACAAAGTAGTGTAAATTAAAAAACGCAATATAGCGTAGGGACATGCCTTCGGCATGTTTCCAATGCGTTGATACAATGCTAATTGCCATTTGAAACATGCCAAAGGCATGTCCCTACGTTATGATTCGCAAATTTAGCTCTCGCGCCCTTTTGAAAAAATAATATGAAACGAATTTATACTTTATTACTATCACTTGTTTGCTTCACTGCTGTTTGCTCTTTTGGGCAGACGGTGAGCAATGTTGATGCCTACCAAGAGGGCAAAAACATCATTATCACTTACGAAACGGATAAGGCTGGTAGTGTGGGTGATGTGTTTTGCTCCACCGATGGCGGTCGCACATGGGGCGCACCGTTAAAGCAGGTGACTGGTGATGTCCACAAGGCTGTGAAAGCTGGCAAGCACCGTATCACATGGAATGTGTTGGCTGAGGCCTACGACCTCAAGGGAAACAATATCTGCTTCAAGGTGGAAGAAAAGATGGCGAGTGTAATCACCGTCAAGGTGAATGGCGTGAGTTTCGACATGGTGCGTGTGGATGGGGGCATATTCAATATGGGATTGGATAAAGGTTTCGATGATAAGGCAGTCACAAACGAAAGCCCTGCCCACAGTGTGACCTTAGACGGCTACTATATTGGCAAAACGGAAGTGACACAGGCCTTGTGGCAAGCCGTGATGGGCACCAATCCATCAAACTTCAAAGGTGATAATATGCCAGTGGAGAATGTGAGCTGGAAAGATTGCCAAGAGTTTATTGGCAAATTGAATGTTCTGACTAATAAGAAGTTTCGGATGCCCACCGAGGCTGAATGGGAATATGCGGCACGAGGTGGCAACAAGAGCCGAGGCTACAAGTATGCCGGAAGTAACATTATTGATGATGTGGCGTGGTACGACGTGAATGGCGAGGAAGTCACTCACCCTGTGGCATCAAAGCAGCCCAACGAATTGGGCATCTATGATATGACTGGTAATGTGTATGAATGGTGCAGCGACTGGTATGGTATTTACACCGATGAGCCACAAACCAACCCACAAGGGCCAACTACGGGACCAGGGCGCATTATTCGTGGCGGCAGTATCGACGATTTCAGAGACGCTTGCACCTCCACCAGTCGCGACAACGACGACCCTAATGATTGCGACAATGATATGGGCTTGCGGTTGGCACTTTAAGTTGTCCTTATGTTGTTGAAAATAAGGTTATTTTTTTTGAATATATATTTTTGATATGATAAAACTGGTATTTTTTCTTTTACTATCTGTTTTTACTGCTGTTTGCTGTTTTGGGCAGACGGTGAGCAATGTTGATGCCTATCAAGAGGGCAAAAACATCATTATCACCTACGATACGGATAAGGCAGGAAGTGTGGGCGATGTGTATTGCTCCACCGATGGCGGTCGCACTTGGGGCGAAGCATTGCGTCAAGTGACCGGCGATGTCAACAAGCAGGTGCCAGCAGGAAGCCACCGCATTGTGTGGGATGTGCTTTCCGAGCGTGAAAAGCTTGCAGGCGCCAATATTTGCTTTAAAGTGGAGGCTAATTCTGGCAGATTCACGGTAAATGGCGTGTCGTTTGAGATGGTGCGTGTGGAGGGTGGCACTTTCCGCATGGGAGCCACATCCGAACAGGAAGATGAAGCCGATAGCGATGAGAAGCCAGTTCACAGTGTGATTTTGAGCAGCTACTACATTGGCAAGACCGAGGTTACACAGGCTCTCTGGCAAGCCGTGATGGGTAGCAACCCATCAAATTTTAAAGGTGCTGACCTGCCTGTGGAGTGTGTTAGCTGGAACGACTGTCAAGAGTTTATCCAAAAGCTTAACCGTCTGACTGGTCGCAATTTCCGCCTCCCCACCGAGGCTGAATGGGAGTTTGCTTGCCGTGGTGGTAACAACAGTCGTGGCTATAAGTATAGCGGTAGTAATGACATTGATAATGTGGCTTGGTATTGGGACAACTCTGGGGGAAAAACTCACCCAGTTGGCACCAAAGCCCCAAATGAATTGGGCATCTACGATATGAGTGGCAATGTTTGGGAATGGTGTAGCGACTGGTATGCCGACTATACATCATATTCGCAGACCGACCCTACTGGTCCTCAAAGTGGGTCGGGCCGCGTGGGCCGTGGCGGTGGCTGGGGCATCGGCGCCAGGGGCTGTCGCTCGTCGAATCGTGGCGGCAACGGCCCGGCGGGCCGCGGCGACGGCCTTGGCGTGCGGTTGGCCCTTTGAGTTTGCAACAACTGTCCTTGTTTGGCAGAAAATCCACATTGCCTCACATAGCCGGGTTCTTTGTTCTAAGCTCCCACGGGATTGGCACTGCCACCTCACGGAGCGATTGCGAGGGACGAGCATCCTCGACGATGAGGTGGCAGTGCCAATCCCTAATTAAACCACAAAAGTTATGCAAATCAAGATTTTTTCCATACCAATGATTGATTCAATTGACGCTCAAATTGAACTGAATCAGTTTTTGCGCTCACATCGCGTGGTGGAGGTGCGTAAAGAGTTGGGAGTGCAAAATGGTAATCATTATTGGACGTTTTGCATTACCTATTTAGATGATGCAAAAGCCTTTAAAGTGGGGGCAACGAAGATTGATTATAAGCAAGTGCTCGATGCTCCTTCGTTTGAGCGTTTCTCTCAGATGCGTAGGATTCGTAAAGATTTAGCTCAAAACGAAGCAGTTCCAGCGTTTGCAATATTTACCGATGCAGAGTTGGCGGAATTTTCCAAGCAGGAACAGCTCACACTTTCCAAAATGCGTAGCGTGGATGGTGTCGGCGAGAAGAAATTGGAGAAGTATGGCAAATATTTTCTAACTCAAACTGATGAAGATGAAAAGAGTGGGGCACTTGATTGAAAAAATTGCAGAAATCGACAATTTGTATTTGGCATATTCAAAGGCGTGTCGCGGTAAGAGGTTGAAAGAAGAGGTAAAGCAATTTTCGTTAAATCTCGACCACAATGTGGCACTTCTGCAACAAGAAATCATTTCAGGCAATGTGAAAGTGGGTAGTTATCATTATTTTACGATACACGACCCAAAAGAGCGCATGATTTGTGCAGCCTCGTTTCGAGAGCGAGTGCTGCATCATGCCATTATGAACGTGTGTCATGATTACTTTGATCGCTCCCTGATTGCCGACACTTATGCTACACGAAAGGGTAAAGGTGTGTATGCTGCGCTCGACAAAGTTTGTTCTAGTATATCACCGAATCAGTGGTTGTGCAAACTTGATGTTCGCAAATACTACGACAGCATAGACCATGGTATTTTGAAGAAAATGTTGGAAAGGAAATTTAAAGACCCTCGATTACTTCACATTTTTTTCTTAATTATAGACAGCTATGAGAGTGTCGAGGGAAAAGGCTTGCCGATTGGCAATCTCACGAGCCAATATTTTGCCAATATGTATCTTTCAGGGCTTGACCACTATGCGAAAGAGATATTGAAGGTGAAATTATATGTTAGATATATGGACGACATATTGATGGCTTTTAACGAAAAAGCTACAATGAAAGAAACCGAGCACTGCTTGAGAACTTATGCCGAAACACACTTGCTTCTTGAACTGAAGCCTCCTGTGTGTGCGAAGGGCAAAACTGGTTCTGTATTTCTTGGTTATCGTGTAAGTCCAAATTGCTTGAAATTATCGGGGCGGAGCAAGCGTAGGTTCCGTTCTAAATATACGATGTATAAAAAAAAGCTGGAGTTAGGTGTGTTTAGCGAGCGAGAATATCAAATCCACCTGCTTCCTCTGCTGGCATTTGTTCTTCATGCAAATAGCAAGTGCTTCAGGAGAGCTTGCTTTAAGTATATTCCAAAGAGTTGCGCTCCAAAAGTGGGTCGAACCGCGTGAACCGTGGCGGTAGCTGGAACAACAACGCCAGGAACTGTCGCTCGTCGAATCGTAACAACAACAACCCGACGAACCGCAACAACAACCTTGGCTTGCGGTTGGCCCTTTGAGCTTAGAACATAGAACCCGGTTATGTGAGGCATGAGGGATTTCTGCCAAATAAGGACAGTTTGTTGTAAACCGGAGCGCATCTTGAATGTGCCTTTTGCATATTCGAATTCTCGCTGCAGAAATGCGGTATTTAAGGGTTTTGTTAGTAAGCGAAACCGATTGAAAACAGAACCCTTTTAATTTGTGTGATGATGAATAAATAATTTAAAAAAATATAGATATGAATCGATTAATTGTAGTATTGGCACTTTGCCCCGCCTTGGTGGCTGTGGGGCAGAGCAATGTGAGTAAGCCAAAGGCGTTTAATGTGGTGAAAGAGGTGAAGCCACCTGTGCTCGATATTGTGCCCGGCTCGCTTCAGTTTATTGATGCCACAGGCAATAACGCTATTGATGCCAACGAGACTTGCTATATCAAGTTTAAAATCCAAAACACCGGCATGGGCGATGGATACGCTTGTCGGGCTGTGGTGAAAGCCTCTGGCACCACCAATGATGTGCGCTACTCAAATTCGTCGCTTGATGTAATCAAGCAAGGTGGCATGATGGATGTGTCTATTCCTGTGACTACAGGCATCAACACCGCCGACGGCAAGGTGCAGTTTGAGGTGATGGTGGATGAACCTAATGGATTTGGTACCGACCCACAGTATATTACGGTGAACACTCGTGCGTTTGATGCCCCATATCTGCAAGTGGCTGACTACACGGTGACAGGCGTTTCGGGCAACAGTTTGCAGAAAAAGCGTCCGTTCGACCTTCAGGTGCTGCTCCAAAACACCAAATATGGCGAGGCGCAAAATGTGACTGTGAGCCTCGATATTCCTGATAATGTGATGCTGATTGATGGTGAAGAATATACCAATATCGGCAATCTTGACGGTGGCAAAACCAAATCGCTGGTGTATAGCCTGATTGCCAACAACAATTATAGTGGCACCAGCATACCGGTGACAGTGCATATCAAAGAGAAATATGGAAAATATGCTGAAGACAAGACCATCAATTTGGCATTCAACCAAACCTTTGCCAGCAACAAGATTTCGGTTGACGAAATCGTGAACGACCGCAAGGCTATCACCTTGGCATCGCTGAGCAGCGATGTGGATAAGAACATCCCATTCAACGCCAGCGACAACACCAATACCTTTGCCGTGATTATCGCCAACGAGAATTACCAATATGAATCGGCTGTGGAATTCGCCAAGCATGATGGCGAAATGATGAAGCAATATTGCACGCAGACCCTTGGAATGCCCGAAAAGAATGTGCGCTTGGTGGAAAATGCCACCCTCAACAATATCCGTGCCGCACTTGGTTGGATTAAAGAGGTGAGCGATGCCTACAATGGGCAGGCTAAAGTGGTGTTCTACTATTCTGGGCACGGTATTCCAAACGAAGCCACCAGTCAGGCATATCTTTTGCCTGTAGATGGCACAGGAAGGGACTATAACACAGGTTATCCTGTCAGCAAACTTTACGAGGAATTGTCGTCGCTGCAAGCGCAAAGTGTGGTTGCCTTTATGGACGCTTGCTTCTCTGGCGCTAAGCGAAGTGGCGAAATGATGGCATCGGCGCGCGGTGTGGCTATCAAGGCTCGCCAAGACACGCCAAAGGGAAAAATGGTGGTGTTCTCTGCTTCGCAAGGCGATGAAACCGCTTATCCTTACAAGGGGCAGTCGCACGGCATGTTCACCTACTTCTTGCTGAAAAAGCTGCAAGAGACCAATGGTGATGCCACCCTCGGCGAACTGGGCGACTATATCAACAGCAAGGTGCGCCAATGCTCCATCGTGGAGAACAGCAAGAGCCAAACGCCTACCGTGGTGCCATCGGCAACTGTGGCAAGCGAATGGCGCAGTATGAAACTGAGATAATAAAATTTGATTGACAATGAGGAAGCGAATCGGGGCATTGACAATGATGCTGGCATTGGCTGCAATGGTGGCTGATGCCCAGGATTTCCGTGAGAAATACGAGCAATTCAAGCAAAAAGCCACTCAGACCTACAACGATTTTCGGGCTGAGGCTAATGCCAAATATTGTGAGTTTTTGAAAGGCGCATGGGAGTGGTATGAGCAAATGCCTGTGGTGAAAAAGCCAAAGGATGAGACGGTGCCACCTGTGGTTTTGCCGGAAAACGACAAACAGAAGCCCGTGACGGTTCGCCCTATTTTGCTCGATACGGTGGTGGCTCCCACGCCCATTACCGTGGTGCAGCCCACACCAGTTTCGCCCATCAAAGATGTTCCCACTGTGGCACCATTCGTACACCACTTCACATTTTATGGCACACGAGGTGATGTGCGACTTCCACAGCAGCCCGATGTTCAACTCACGGCACTGAACGGCAATTTCACAAACAAAGATGTGTCGGCAGCGTGGCGCGCACTTTCTTCGCAAGCCTACGACAATGCCGTGCGCGACTGTATCGCGATTCGCACCCAGCACCAGCTCGACGATTATGCCTATTTGCTGATGCTCCGCTCGCTGGGTGAAAGCTACTTTGGTGGGGAGTGTAATGCCGCCACCGCTCTCACGGCATGGCTCTTTTGCCAAAGTGGCTATCAGATGCGCTTGGGCAATGCTGATGGCAGGTTGCTGCTGCTTTTCGGCACGAAACATGTGATTTATGATTTGCCATACTTCGTGATGGACGGCGAGGGTTTCTATTTGCTGAAGCGCAAAGGCAAGAACTTCAATTCACGCATCACAGCGTGTGATGTGTCGTTCCCCGGCGAGCAGCCGCTTTCGCTTGAAATCAGCCAACCCATCAGATTTGCCAACGATGAGTCGGGTGTGAGAACGCTGAAATCAAGCCGCTATCGTGAGTTGGCGGTGAATGTGAGCGTGAACAAGAATTTGATTAACTATTATAATGATTATCTGTCGTCGTATAAAGACGAAAACTTATTAACACGCTGGGCACTCCTTGCCAATGCGCCGCTTCAAGAAAGCACAGCCGAGGCAATTTCGGAGCAAATGCGCCCTTGCTTAGCCGGCAAATCACAATTGGATCAGGTGGAAATGATTCTCAACTGGGTGCAGACTGGTTTTGTGTATGAGTACGACGATAAAGTGTGGGGTGAAGACCGTGCCTTCTTTGCCGAAGAAACACTCTATTATCCATATTGCGATTGCGAAGACCGTGCCATTTTGTTTACCCGACTGGTGAGAAATCTTGTGGGGCTGAAATGCGCTTTGGTGTATTACCCAGGTCATTTGGCAGCCGCTGTGCATTTCACCGACGCAGTGAATGGCGACTATCTGCAAGTGAATGGCGAGCGATTCACCATAGCCGACCCAACCTATATCAACGCACCAGTGGGGCGCACCATGCCAAAAATGATGAATAGGTCGGCAACGGCAATATTGCTTGAATAGCACGCGCAGAAGCAGCAGATATGCTTTTTCATTAGCAATAAATGTGAAGTAGTTTTAAAATGTAAGGTGGGTTTTGGGATTTTCGTGAGAAATATTTAATTTTGTAAGTAGGAAAATCCCAAAACGGTCGTTAGGTCGTGTTAGGATAATTAGTTGAAGTGGTTAAACCTTTGCTTCAATTTGTTAGTCTATAAGGTATGTAATTAATTATATCACAAAAATAAAAACAGACGAATATGAAAAAAATCATGAGTTTATTTCTGAGTGCCGCAATGGTACTTGGTTTGTCGGGATGTGGTTCAATGAACAACACTACCAAGATGGGTCTTGGTGGTGCAGGTGGTGGCGCAGCAATTGGTGCTATCATTGGTGGTTTGATTGGTCATGGCAAGGGCGCCGCTATCGGTGCTGCTGTGGGTGCTGCTGCTGGTGGTACTGCTGGTGTGCTTATCGGCAAGAAGATGGATAAGCAAGCTAAGGAATTGGCTCAAATCAATGGCGCACAGGTTGACACTATCACCGACCCTAACAACTTGACCGGTATTCGCGTGACCTTCGACAGCGGTATTCTCTTTGGCTTCAACAAGACCAACTTGAGCGAAAGCGCTAAGAAGTCGCTCTCTCAATTTGCTTCTTCATTGCGCAACAACCCAGAAACCGACGTTACAATCCTCGGTTACACCGACAATGTGGGTACTCGCGCTGCTAACGAAAAGGTTTCGACCCAACGTGCCGCAAATGTGAAAACCTACTTGAACCAAAGTGGTGTGAGCAGCACACGTATGCAGAGCAAGGGTATGGGATGGGAAAACCCAGTGGCAAGCAACAACACTGAAGCTGGCCGCGCTCAAAACCGCCGTGTGGAAATCTACATCACCGCTAACGAAACTATGGTGAAGCAAGCTGCCGACGGCACTCTCCAATAAAATGCCAAAATCATAATGTGACCACAGAATGTGTGGCGCATGATAGCTGGAGCCCTCTAAAGTGCGGGCTCCAGTTTCTTTTTGTGTGTGCTAATAATTTTTGTCAGAAAGTGGAAAAATCATTAATTTTGCACCGACTAAATAACTTTTTTAACCTAAATGATACATCATTATGAGTTTTATTAAATCAATTTCAAAAGCATTGTTGCTGCTGGCGATGGCAATGTGTGCGCAAAACTCCTTTGCACAAGATTTCACCAGTGTGGATACACTTAAATTTTACGATGCCCTCCAGTTTAGAATGATTAATAAAGGGTGGAACAACTCTGAGACTCCATATTTCCGAGTGCCTGCTTACTTGAAGGACAGCTGTCGCACTACGCTCTACGAGCGCCTCAGATGCACCTCTGGCGAAGGTTTCCGCTTCCGCACCAACTCAAAGTGTGTGGCTGCTCGTTACAATCTCCTCACCAATATGCACATGGCGCACATGGCCGACACCGGTATCAAGGGCGCCGACCTCTATATTTGGGACGAAGACGACCAGAAATGGCAATTCGTGAACTGCAACCGCCCTGTTCGCGACTATTCTTGGAAGCCAGGCACCCCTCGCAAGGATTCTATCCAAACCAAGGTGTATGTGGATAAACTCGACGGCAAGATGCACGAATATATGATTTATCTGCCTCTTTACGATGGTGTGAACTGGTTTGAGATTGGCGTGGAGAAAGGCGCAAAAATTGAGATGCCAAAGATGAACAACCCTCGCAAGGGCAAGAAATTCGTGTTCTACGGCACCAGCATCATGCAAGGTGGCTGCGCTTGCCGTCCGGGCATGGTTGCGACCAGCATTCTCCAGCGCGACCTGAACATCGAGTGCGTGAATGTGGCTATCAGCGGTGAAGGCAAGATGGATACCTATATGGCAAGGGCTTTGGCTGAAATTCCCGATGTGGAGGCATTCATCATCGACCCAATTCCTAACTGCACCAAAAACATGTGTGATTCGCTCACTTACGGATTTGTGAACATTCTGCGTCAGGCTCGTCCCAATGTGCCAATCATCATGGTGGAAGGCCCGATGTATTCTTACGCAAAATACAGCTCGTTCTACGGCAAATATCTTCCACAGAAGAACTACGAGTTCCACAAGAATTATTTGAAGCTCCGTGCCGAGAATCCAAAGAACCTCTACTATGTGGATTGTGAAAACCTGTGGGGACCTGACAACGAAGGCACCGTAGATGGCATTCACCTCACCGATATTGGTTTCTACTGGTATGCCCAAAAGCTTAAACCATACTTGAAGGCAATTATGGACGGCAAGCCTGTTCCATTCCAAGACAAGGTGAACAAACCATATCAAGAAATCAAGTAACGAAACGGTTTGTCGCCAAACTTTGGCAAACGAATAAAGCTACTCTAAAAAACATAACTGTTCATGGTTCGCCACGCAATGCGGTGGGCCATGAACAATTTCTAAATCATACACACTTTTAACTTACACTTTGAATTGAAGACTAAAGATTACATACTGCAATTAATCGACGAAGGCGAGCACGAGCATCAGGATTTCAAGTATCAAATCAGCGATGCCAAGAAGATTGCTCGCAGCATTTCGGCATTTGCCAACAATTCAGGCGGACGCTTGCTGGTGGGCGTGAAGGACAATGGCCACATCGCCGGCGTGAAAAGCGACGAGGAAATCTATATGATTGAGCAAGCCGCCACAATGTATTGCCGACCAGAGCAGCAAATGAATTTCCAGCTTTTCAAAGTGGAGGGCAAGAATGTGCTGCTCGCCGAGGTGGCGGAGGCGCAAGTGAAGCCAGTTCAAGCCCCCGACGAGAACGGGCATTGGAAAGTGTATTACCGTGTGGCTGATGAGAATGTGCTCGCAAGCGGAGTGCATGTGAAAGCCCTGAAACACAAAAACAGCGATGAAGACGGCGCATTGCTCAACTTCTCGGAAAAAGAACGTGAGTTGTTGGAGTATTTAGACCTCCATGGAGGCATCACCCTGTCGGGTTTCTCAAAATTGGCACACATTTCTCGCTTCGCCGCCGAAGATGCCATCGTGAAGCTGCTCGAAATGAACGTCATCACCCTCAATTACCACAACGGCAACTGCCTCATCACCAAAGCAAACAAATAACCATAGGGAATAGCAGTTGAGTCTAAATCCCAACCTCAAATTTAAACAAATTCACACCTATTTAATCCATTTAAACCCAATTCACACCAATTAAATAAATAAAAAATAGGTGTAAATCGGATAAAAATGGATTTAATAGGTGTAAGATTTTGATTACTTGAGATTATATACGAAAAAAGAGGAAATCTTGGGTGATTTCCTCTTTTAAAGTAGCGGGATCGAGAATTGAACTCGAGACCTCCGGGTTATGAATCCGACGCTCTAACCAACTGAGCTATCCCGCCATCTTCCGTTTTGCGAGTGCAAAGTTACGACGAATTTCTCAAACTACCAAATGTTTTACTGTAAATTTATCACTAAAAATCGCGTCGTAGGCCTTAATGAGGTGATTTATAGCAGTGTAGAAAAATAATAAATTTTATGATACTTCTTTTTGGGTGTGGAGTGGATTTGCAGTATCTTTGCATATAGTTAAATTATAGAGATGAAAGAACTGAAATTTATTGGTATTATACCTGCAAGATACGCCTCGACACGCTTTCCTGGCAAGCCATTGGCAAAATTAGGAGGAAAATATGTTATCCAACGCGTGTATGAGCAAGTGAGTAAAGTTTTGCCTAATGTGGTGGTCGCACTCGACGACGAGCGAATCGCCGAAGCCGTCAGCTCGTTTGGCGGCAAATGGGTGATGACACGCACCGACCACAAATGTGGCACCGACCGCTGTTTGGAGGCTTATCTGAAGAATGGGGGAGAGGAAGACGTGATTATCAATATCCAAGGCGATGAGCCATTCATTCAGCCTTCGCAGCTTGAGGCTATCATGGCGTGCTTCCGTGACGAGGCTACCGATATTGCCACCCTCGTTAAGCCATTCGAGTCCACACGCCCTTATTCAGAATTGGAAAACCCCAATTCGCCAAAAGTGGTGGTGGATGCCAACTGGAACGCCAAGTATTTTTCTCGCTCGGTGATTCCGTATGTGCGCAATCACGAAAGGGATGAATGGCCAGCGTGTCATCAGTTCTACACCCACCTCGGCATGTATGCCTACAAGGCTGATGTGCTCAAGCGCATCACCACTATTCCACAATCGGCTCTTGAGGTGGCAGAAAGTCTTGAGCAGCTCCGATGGCTTGAAAATGGCTTTACCATTAAGGTGGGAGTGACCACGGTGGAAACCATCGGCATCGACACGCCACAAGATTTGCAAAACGCAGAAGAATTTTTGAAAGCACATCAATCTCTTTTCTAATATGGTCAATCGCTCAAAGCAACCTGAAATTTCGGGTTTCAAAAAAGTGCAGCTCCATTTCCCCACACCTGTCACGCTCCAAAACGGAATACCCGTGTGGGTGGTGGGTGATGGCGACGACGAGGTGAACCGCGTCGAACTTTATATGGGTGGCGGTATTTACCAAGAGCATAAACCACTCTTGGCTTATCTCACCGGCTTGCTCACGTTTGAGGGCAATGCCAATCAATCGGCAGAGCAAGTGGCTGAGGCACTCGACTACTATGGCGCAGTGAAGTCGGCACAACCAAACGACCAATGCTCTATGGTGTCGCTCTCGTCGCTCAACCACAATTTCAGCTCCACTGCGAAAATCCTGTTCGACGGCATTTCCACGCCGCTTTATCCAGAGCAGGAGTGTGAACTGTATTTGCGCCGCCTCGCCAGCAATGTGGAAACGGCACGCCAGCGTGTGGATTATTTGGCTAATGTGGAAATGCGCCGCCTCTACTATGGCGAAAGCCACCCATTGGCTGTTGAGACCACTCCCGAAGCGCTGCTGAGCATCACCAACGACGATTACAAGCAGTTTTACAAAAAATACTACAATGCCGACAATCTGCGCATTGTGTTCTCCGGCAAAATCACCGATAAGGAAATGGCTGTGCTCGATTCCACCATCGGCACATGGAATGTGCGAGGCGAAAAGGTTGACGACACGCAGGAGCCACCTATTCAGCCATCCGACAAAATGTTGTCGATAATTGACAAAAAAGGTGCGCTGCAATCGGCTGTGGTTATCACCATTCGTGCTATTCCACGCCGTCACCCCGACTATTTCAAGCTTCGCTTGCTCATCACCGCATTTGGAGGCTATTTCGGAAGCCGACTGAATATGAACATTCGTGAGGACAAGGGCTACACCTACGGCATTCACGGTTTCCTGTCGGGTAGAAGCAACGATTCATACATTTCTGTGGTATCGTCGTGCGCCACACAATACACTTGGCCCGTAATCGACGAGGTGAAAAAGGAAATGCAACGATTGCGCACCGACCCGATGCCAGCCGAAGAACTCAGCACGGTGAAGCAGCACATGTTGAGCGACCTGATGAAAACGCTCGACACCCCATTTTCCATCGCCCGATATGTGGCAGACTCATTCACCGTAGGCATCTATCCCGAATACTTCAATGAGCAGGTGGATGCGATAATGCAATGCACGCCAGCCGATGTGATGGAAATGGCGAATAAATATCTTTTGGACACTAAAATGCGCATTGTTATTGCCGGTGATAAGCAAATATTGAAGAAATAGTGCAAAATTGAACCTATTTGCTTGATAATGTAGCGTTTTTTTGCGAACTTTGTACCCCCAAATGATTTTTGACGTTTGAACAATCTATTAAAATCTAAATAAAAACAATTAGACAATGACAAAAAAGAGCGTACTTCAACAAGCTCGCGCCGCTTATCAGCCAAAATTGCCCACCGCTTTGTGGGGTGCAGTGAAGGCTGTTGAGGGTGCAGCAACAGAATCAGTTGCCGATCAAGAACAAATCAAAAAATTATTCCCTAACACTTACGGACTGCCTGAATTGCGTTTTGAAAAAGACACAGATGTGGCAAAAGTTAAGAGTTCTGACAAGGAAGTGATCAACGTGGGCGTTATCCTTTCTGGTGGTCAGGCTCCTGGCGGACACAATGTAATTAGTGGTTTGTTCGATGGTCTTAAGTCGCTGAACAAGGCTAACCGCCTGTATGGCTTCCTCATGGGACCTGGTGGACTTGTTGATCACAACTATATGGAGCTCACCGGCGATATTATCGACCAATATCGCAACACTGGCGGTTTCGACATCATCGGTTCTGGCCGTACCAAACTTGAAACCGTTGACCAATTTGAAAAGGGTCTGGAAATCATCAAGGAATTGAATATCCGTGCTATCGTGATTATCGGTGGCGACGACTCTAACACCAACGCTTGTGTGCTCGCTGAATACTACAAGGCTAAGGGTGCTGGCGTTCAGGTAATCGGTTGCCCTAAGACTATCGATGGCGACTTGAAGAACGACTGGATTGAAACCTCTTTCGGTTTCGATACCGCTTGCAAGGTGTATAGCGAAGTGATTGGTAACATTCAACGCGACACCAACTCTGCTAAGAAATACTGGCACTTCATCAAGCTCATGGGCCGCTCGGCTTCTCACATCGCTCTTGAATGTGCGCTTCAAACTCAGCCTAACTACTGCATCATCAGCGAAGAGGTGGAAGCCAACAACAAGTCGCTCAACGACATCGTGGCTGAAATCGCTCAAGTGGTGGCTGACCGTGCTGCTGATGGCAACAACTTCGGTTCGGTGCTCATCCCTGAAGGCTTGATCGAGTTCATTCCAGCAATGAAGAAATTGATTGCTGAACTCAACGATATGCTTGCAAAATTCCCTGAAATCAAGGATATGGAGCCAGATGCTCAACATCAGTTTGTGGTCAACCAACTTAACCCTGAAAATGCAGAGACCTTCTCAAGCCTTCCATTGGAAGTGGCTCGTCAGCTTTCTCTCGACCGCGACCCTCATGGCAACGTGCAGGTTTCACTCATCGAAACTGAAAAGCTCTTGAGCGAAATGGTGGCTAAGAAGCTCACCGATATGAAGGAAGAAGGCAAGTTTGTTGGTAAATTTGCTGCTCAGCACCACTTCTTCGGTTACGAAGGACGCTGCGCCGACCCATCAAACTTCGATGCTGACTACTGCTACGCCCTCGGCTACAACGCTGCACAACTCGTGAAGTGTGGTGCTACTGGCTACATGTCATCTATCCGCAACCTCTCTAAGCCTTCTATCCAATGGATTGCAGGTGGTATTCCAATCACTATGATGATGAATATCGAGCGTCGCCACGGCGAAGACAAACCAGTTATCCGCAAGGCTCTCGTTGACCTTAACGGCAAGCCATTCCAAGAGTTTGCAAAGAACCGTGCAAAGTGGGCTAAAGAAACTTGCTACGTTTATCCTGGTCCAATCCAATACTTCGGTCCAGATGAAGTATGCAACGCCACTTCACGCACCCTCTACTACGAACAGAAAGGTAAGTAATTACCGCACCCAATAGGGCGGAATGATGAAAGGACATTCCACCGTTATATATTTAATAACCCTTTCTAACAGCTTGCAAATCCCTGCTTCCCACCCGAAGCAGGGATTTTTTTCCACCATTTCTATGTCATGCCCCTACGGCAATGCTATTTAAATAGCATTGCCGTAAATGTGTTAAGTGTGCTTTTAATTCGCTGATGCATTTGCGGCTGGCCATTAAAACATGCCGAAGGCGAAAGCGCTGAAAAACTATAAAAATAGTGAATGAAGTAAAGATTTTGTGGAGGCTTGTAGCCGTTGGAAACGGCTGATTATGGT
>OJAM01000092.1_pt1 | contig 42357 bp, 53 predicted proteins | sample 1589071 | NCBI WGS metagenome assembly OJAM01 (sample SAMN03283243) | human gut metagenome | biome: human-associated habitat; material: feces | host: Homo sapiens | place: Peru | collected 2012
TATATATTGATGAGGTATGTTATCAGACCAAAATGCTTTCCTCTGATATTATTCGAGTATTGAAGGAGGATAAAAATAATACAGAGGTTATATCTGAGTGTGCTGACCCTCGATTGATAGACGAAATCTATAACGCTGGTATTGATATAAAGCCTGTTAAGAAATTCCATGGTTCTATTCAGGCTGGTATAATGAAGATGCTTGAATATACAATCCATATAACCAAACGCTCTACAAATATAAGGAGAGAGTTTAATAACTATACTTGGCGACAGGACAAAGAAGGAAAGTGGTTAAATGAGCCTATAGATATGTATAATCACGGAATAGACGGATGCCGTTATGTTGTCATGGAGAAGTTATTGGGCGATTATGGAAGCGGAATGCAAGCCGCCGACATTCTCGGTCTGATGGGTTAAAATCGAAATACTTATGAAGCGAATATACGACAAACAACCAAGGGAGCATCACCGCAAACGTTCCCACTATAATAGCAGAGGGGTAGCCAAATTATCCTTTGGTAATGAGAAAGCAGCCGCAAGATACATAAAGAAAAAGCGGATGCTCGGTTACTCGGCATATCTTTGTAATGAGTGCAACCGTTGGCACATTGGAAGGCTGCCGAAATAGGCGTTTTCTTTTGTTTACATATGATTTCTTCTTTATATCTATATAAGTTATATTATTACTAACTTTGCCCTTGTTATAACAAAAAATATTCATATATGAAGGCGATACAAGAAATATTATCAATGCCAGAAGCAAGTGATGTGCATAAATACCTCACGGCAAGGAAACAAGGCTTCAGAACTCCATTGGCAGTCCTTGAAGAGCAATGGAACCCAGCGAGTCATCGAATAATGGATAAGAAATTTCGTAAGAATAAGATTATCAATGTTCCAACAGGGAAAGTGAATCCTATTACAGGAAAGGTTGAGTACAAGAAAAAAGAGGTCGAAGTCGTTCGCATTGCTATTCCAATGCAAAAGTCTCTTGTCAATCTTACGGTAGGTTTCCTGCTTATGAATGCCGTTACCTATAAGGCTACTGCACATGGTGCTGATATTAAGAGGATGAACGACAAGCAACAGAAGCTCTATGATGGCATTATGCACTGCTTCCACGATAATAAAATGAAGTACTTCGACAAGAAACTTGCCCGCACCATCTTCAAGGAGTGCGAAGCTGCCGAATTATGGTATCAGCCTACCGATGCCGAAGGAAAACTTCGTGGCGATATTCGGGTACAACTGCTCAGTCCTTCACGAGGAGACAAGCTCTATCCACATTTTAACGATTATCATATTATGGATGGTTTTGCTCGTGAGTACTACGTATTTGATGAACTTGGCAATTCTGAGTTGCATTTCGATGTATATGATGATAGGTTCTGTTATCAGTATATCAATGACAAAAAGGAAGAGTGGAGAATGGTAAGTGCCCTTCCACATGGCTTCACAAAGATACCTGTCGTATATTACAGACAAGACCAAGCAGAATGGGAGGATGTTCAATGGGCGATAGAGAGAGTAGAAACATGTATATCTAACTGGGGAGATACTAACGACTATTTCGGGACACCAAAGTACTTTGTTAAAGGACGTTTGGAAGGTTTTGCTGAGAAGGGTGAGCAGGGTTCTGTTTTCGTTGGTGGTGATAGTTCTCAGATGAGTGTGCTTTCATGGGATTCTTCGCCCGAAAGCGTGAAGGGAGAAATCGCATATCTCTTTAATATTATCTATTCTTTCACATCTGTCGCAGACATAAGCTTTGAGAACATGAAAACCCTTGGCAACAACACCTCGGGTGCGGCTATCCGTCTTATGTTTACCGCTCCTTACATGAAGGCAGACTTAAAAACGGAGATGTTTGGAGAGATGTTTACTCGTCGCTGTAATATTGTAGCTAACGGAATCTGTAACACTGGAGCTTATGTTAAGGGCATCGACCAAAGTGTTTCTGAGCAGATTGACTTTGAGCCAGTCTTTAAGCCATATCTGCCCAAAAATGATGTAGAATTGTTGCAACTTATCACTTCATCCAATGGTGGTGCGAAATCTACCTCTAATCGCCGTGCTATCGAGCTTAACCCTCTCAATGATGACCCTGACAAGGTTGAGGAAGAAATGAAGAGCGAACAGGAAGAAGCGTTGGCGCAGCAAACAGCCCTTTCAGGACTTGGTAGTGCCGCAAGTGGAGAACAATCGGTTTCCAATGAAGAAGATGAATAAGAATAACAATGTCAAAGAAGCTCACATCAAAACAGCAGAAAGAACAACTGAATAATCTGTTCGCCGTTTATAACAAGCGGTTGGGCAGATTATACAGCGATTATGTCAAGAAGCTTACCTCTCTTGGCTATGGGGAAGATGTGCTCGAAGATGATGCGCTTTTTAACTTCGATAACTTTCCGCAGTTAAAGGCTCGCCTGGATGACATCTTTAATGATTACTATCAGAATAGCCTTCTTTGCTATAAGAGTGGCATCACCGATGGCGTATCATTGGCATATAACCACGATGAAATGGTTATAGGCGGTTATTCCGTGCTTACTGATAAAGCAATAAGGGTTGCACGAGATACAGCCGCAGCCACGTTTATTTCTAATCGCTTGAAAGCAAAGAACGGATTGAATCTCGCTCAGATTGTTTGGAACTACTGCCAACAGACGAAGAGTGAGTTTGAAATGGCTATGAGCAACACCATTGCGGATGGAATCGGAAAAGGCTCATCAGCAGAGGAAATAGGCAAGAGCATACGAAAGTATCTCAATGACCCAGATATGATGTATCGCCGTTATCATACCATCAAGGTTCAGAAGAACGGAAAGAAGAAAGATGTGGTGACTTGGCGCAGACGTAGAATCATTGACGGCAAGGTTCGCTTCATTGAAGAAACATTGGAGAAGGTAGGTATGGGTGTTTACCGCTCGGCAAGAAAGAACGCTCTCAGAGTAGCAAGAACGGAGATAAATGCCGCATATCACAAGGCAAGAAATGAACGATGGCAGAACGAACCATTCGTTATCGGTCAGTATATTCACGTATCACCACAGCACAATATTGATGATATATGCAACGACCTCGAGGGTCGCTATCCGAAAGATTTTGATTGGCGAAGTTGGCATTCGAATTGTATATGCACCTCAGACCCTATCACTATACAAGGCGAGGAAAAGAAGGAGTTTTATAAACGCCTGATGGCTGGGGAGGATATGAGCAACTACGTATCCCCTTTTGCCGTACTCACCATGCCCGAAAAGTACAATCAGTACATCAGGGATAACTCCGAAGCTATCGTAAAGGCAGGAATGAGGGGTAAATTGGCTTGGCACTTGCAAGATAATACAAAGTATTGGGCGCATCTTTTAAGCCCGTTAGACCGCAAGAAATTGGGGTTAAAGGCGGTTTCTTCTAAGGAAGCTATTGCAGAGGTTGCAAAAGTTCGTCATGCAAAACGTGATGCAAAGGCAATACAGAAAGCTTGGACTTATCGCCGTATGACTATATACGAGGATAAGATGGACGATTTACGCTCTAAGCTAACGTATTCAAAGAATATTCTTTCAGGTGCGCTTGCTAAGAGATATGAAGCTGTATATAAAGCTATACAATCCCCTAACTCTTGGTCTGTAGCAAACATTGAATATCTCTATAAGCGTTTTGCGGATGGTATAGCTATCCGTGAACGTTGGGATAAATTGCTATGGGATGGATTCTCAAAAGAACAGATTACGAATTGTAGAGAACTCGAAAAGAAGCTTGGTATTCTAAAAGGTCGTCCAATGAACTGGGAGCGTGCAGACCAGCAGAATGCAAACCCAAACTATCTGGGTGGAGTAAAGAATGGTTATCAAGATAATTGCGCTACATGTTCGCCTACATATATGTTAAGATTATGGGGATTTAATGTGACAGCAAGGAACTCAATGAATCCTGCTGTTGATTATCTTTCGCATGGTGTTCATACTTGGGAAAAATGGCTCAATAAAGATGGTTCTAAAGCAACATGGGTAAAATTGAGTGAATGGAAAGATGCGAAGAAATATAAAGAAATGACAGCTCTACGCTACAAAGAATTCATTAATGAAACATGTAGAGAGGAGGGCGTGTATGAAATGTGTATAGGATGGTCTAATACAAAAGGAGATGGGCATTCTACAATTATCCAACGCTTTAAAGATGGTTCTCTTAAAAGAGTTGATGCGCAAGTCTATTATAAAAAGTACTTTAATATGGATGAAAAGAAAGCCCTCCTTTCTTTATGTCAAGGAGGGCAATCGCATGCAGCAGGAATAAGAGGGTATATTTGGGAAGGAAGAGGTATTATGCGAATTGATGACAAACTATTTAACCTCAAACATTCCGCTATTTTTGAAGTTGTGAAATAATAGAAAAAACTTTTTCTCCACAAAGGTAATCAACTTTGTTGCCATCATAAAGATATATGGAAGGCAGACCTACGCAAACAGGTTCTAAGTAATTAAATTGCCAAGCAGTCTTCCCCTTATACACTCCAAGGAAGATGATAGAGCCTTTATAACGGTTCATTTCATCTTTCATTGCTTCTCTGACTCTAACAGGTATTTCCATACGACCTCCTTTTAAATTGTTAATAATTCGCAAATATATGAAGAAATATTCAGATATCCAAATATTTTTTGTTACTTTTGCATTAATTGTTGTATCGAGTGCGTATCTCCTATGTGCTCACAACGTTAAACAAAACAACTGTTTACATTCAGCATCGCCCTTATTCGTATCTCCGAGGGCGGTGCTTTTTCTTTATAAGAACTCTTTTAAAGCAACGTGATAAACGTCATACACCAAGCGATGCAAGGCTAAAAGTACGTCAAATGCTCTCATATCCTATTCGGCTTTTTCAACTTTTGTAAGGTTCTCCAATCTATCCAGGAATGTGTGGTAATCATCCTCGCAGAGAACTACTTGACCGCCCGTTGAAGTGGTCTTGCAATTAAGCTTTACAGATGTTTCTATACCGCTATTTCGTGAAGGTTCAACGTAAGCGATATTATCTATATTAACAAGGGTACAACGCCCTTTATATTTTACCTCAATAAACTTTGCCATAATCTTAATTATTTATATCCGCATTTAATACCAGAGCAGCAGCCACCTAAATAGAAGTGGCAGAAGCCTAAGAAATAGTGCTTACAATGCTCATTTATCTTAATCTCTTCCTTTTTCATAATTGAATAAATGTAGTAGTTTATTCTTCTTAAAATCATAAGAATAGCCCTTATCCTTCATTATCCATAATAAGTAGTCTCTTTCTGTATCATTTGCTTTTCTTAGATACCCTGTAGAGTACTTTACATTCGTAGAGGTATTGCCTGCCCCTATTCCTAATTTTTTGAATATGAAAGAATACTTAGCGTGAGCTTCTATCCAATCTTCGTTATGTACTTTATGTAGGATGAAGACACAATGTTCTCCTCTCCAATCATTCTCCAATATTAAAATATCGCCTTCTTTATACATATCTTATTCACATTTATCTAAATAATTATTGGTTTCAAGATAAGCCAGATAAGCACCACAGCCTAATCTATATAATATTGAATTATAGCAAGTGTTATACTCGTTACAGCTATAACACTTGCTTAGAAATTCTTGCTTGCTCATATCCTTTAGTCTAACAAACAATTCTTTCTTATCTTCGCCTCAATTTCATCCATTGTATAGATTTTGTTGTCTGTAGAAATAACAAATGTACCATCTTCTTGTGGAAGAAATGAGTATAGGTAATTATAATAGTATATAACAGAAAGTTTTGGGTATCTATCATGATAAGTAAACTTTATCTGTAGAGTAATATTCCCATCTGTCTCTTTTATCAATGCTGTGAGTTTTTGCAAAAGCTCATAGCATTTATTATAAGCTTTCTCGTAATCTTCAAACCGTTTCATTGTCGTATCTCCTAAATTTATGGAGCAGGATGCCCTGCCCCTATATTATTACTTTTCTTTAGCCCAGCCTTCAAAGGCTTCTACAAAATCGATTCTTATGAAAATCATATCACCTGTACCTTTGCCCCACCAATCAGAGCAGTGCGTAAGAAATTCTCCCATTCCACCGATAATAGAAAGTTTTCTGTAAATAGAGCGAAACATCGCAGATATTTTTCTTCCACTAAAATGCCCTGCCTTTTTAGCTTCGTTAGTACAGTACCCATTACTTCCTAAAGTCTTAATTTCTGTTTTGTCTTCTACAAACTCCATGTCGGCATTACCCCAAAAGCCAAAGTTGATTGTGTCTTTAAGAAGTTGTTTCTGCTCATCTGTAAGTTCAACGTTCCACCAAGCCTGTCGGAACGCTGGATCTTTTGGCATGTCAAGTAAGATTGTGTTGGCATCATTGTTGTATCTCCTAAACTTTAATTGTTGTTATTAATTAATTATACCGCAAAATTAATATTTTATTTTCAGACAAACAAATTTCCTATTATCTTCCTATTAGTATTTAATATTCTTTTAGACTTGAATGGTGAATTAAAGATAATTTTATATAAAATATGATATATAATATGATATTAATCCATTTTTTGCTATCTTTGCATTCATAACCAAATCAGACGAGTTATGACACAGATTTATGACGCATCACCAAAGGAGTTGGCGGCAATGGCTCAATGCTATCTTAAAGAAGGAATACTTAGCAGGGCATCATATTGCTACGAGCGGATGATGTACCTCGGTCGCTTGCGCAGAACGGGCTATCTTCGCCTTTCCTTAGTATATACCAAGCAAGGAAAAGATAACGCCGCAGAGCGCATTATTGAGCGATATAAAACAATATATAAATTAATATAGGAGATACGATTATGAAGAAAGCTATTTTTGTTTGCATGATGCTGCTTGCATCAGTTCAGCTCTTTGCCCAGAGTTGGAAAACAACGGAGTTTAAAGCCGATGAGCTGAAAGGCACACAGGCTTATACCGCATATACCTACAATGATGAGAAAGGCAATTCTTTCATCTATTGGTCTAATACCGAGAAGAGAATAAGAATCATAAATAAGAATGGGATATTTAACGCCGATTATAATTGTTTTTTTTGGGCGACAATCGGATATTACAATCAAGAAGGAAAGCTTATCTTAAAAAAACAGATAGGATTCAATACAATAAACGATGGGTATATCATAGCGGAACATAGTTCAAAAGAGGGAAGAAATATTATCAATTATATCAGAAAAGAAAAAGGATATATAAGAATACTTGCCCCAGAATATAAATCCATAAATGATTGGGAGATAAAAATACCCTGCATAAATAACGATAAACAATGAAAGAGATTGACCGAATAGAGACACATTCCTTGAAGGAAATCTTCGATGGCGAGGCAACAGGGTTCACACCTTGGCTTACAAAGAATATCGGCATACTATCAGAGAAGTTGGAAATCAATATCTCAGAAGCCGAGCGTGAGCATAAACTGGAGACGATGAAAGTTGATATTGTAGCCAAAGCTGGTGATGATGGAGAGAAAAGTATCATTATAGAAAATCAGTTTGGCGATAGCGATTCCGACCATTTGGGTAAGGTAATAACTTATGCTGCACATTATAACGCTGATTACGCTGTATGGATAGTTGAGAAAGCAAGAGCAGAGCATATCAGTGCTATTCAGATGCTGAATGATTCAACCATTCAATGTAACTTCTATCTGATAGAAGCAACTGCCGTGAGTGTTGGCAACTCAAAGGTAGGCATACTATTTGATATTGTATGCGCACCACCATACGAGAAGGGCAAAGCTTCGCCGAAATCAGACACAGAACAGCGATTGATGAAGTTTTGGACGGCATTCAATGAATACGCAAGCAAGAACGGAGCTGACTTTCAAAAGATGCCACAAAGCTACCATTGGATGAATATCTCAACGGGAACATCAAAGGTTCATTACGACCTGTTTGTACGCAAAGGTTCTGCTTCTGTCCGCTTGTTGCTTGATGGTTCTGATAAAGCTGAAAACAAAAAGCATTATAAGCTGATAGAAAAGGATAAGGAAGCTATCAATGAAGTATTCGGAAAGCCAGCACTTCAATGGAACTTGGCAGAAGACTACAAAACGAGTGTAATAATGGCTACGAATTATGAATATGGTGGATATGAGCAAGACAAATGGGAACCCATATTCGCTTGGATATTAGAAACATATAATAAACTTCAAGGCATATTCAAGCCATATATCGAAAAAATAAAGAAAACGTAACGGGTAGAAAAATAGAGTAGATGTGGGGAATTACCCCCAGCACCTCTCATTGCACCGTACGTACGGGTCTCGTATACGGCGCTACATACATATAGGAGAACGCAAACTCTGATACAAAGCATAAGGGTCGACCAAGCCAGGTCGGCTCTTGCTTTTATCTGCCCTGTTAACTCTTGGCAACGCTAATACTTGGGGGCTGAGAAGATGGTTTATGGTGGATAGTCCGCACTGTCGGTACCAACCCAACCTTGTCATTGAAGCTTGATAAATTGCATCGTCCGTGATTTTACTCTTGATGATTGACTTTATCTTCAACAGATTCTTGTAGATTGTACTACATTTCTTCCATTGCTTCACAATGGCCACCCTAACCTTGTGGCGCATCCAAGGACCAAATACATCTCGGAGATAAGTTGCCATACTACCTTTGTGGTAATAGTTAACCCATCCTCTTATGACTTGATTTAATTTTGTAAAGATGTAAGACATTGGTTGAGCAGCAGCTCTCTTGCGAACTAAAATTTGCTTCACCTTGGTCTCCAACTTCTCCTTGGCTACATCTGTAGGTCGGCATTCCCAACCTCTCGTACTTTTCCAAAATGTAAAACCCAAGAATACACTCTTTGTGGGTCTGACCACCTTGGTCTTCGTCGCACTTACTTTGAGCCTTAGTTTTGATTCGAGCCAACGACTCACCGATGCCATTACCCTATCCGCTGACCTTTCGCTTTTGACAAATATGTCAAAGTCGTCCGCATAACGGACAAAACGCAACTCTCGACTTTCGAGTTCCTTGTCGAGTTTGTCAAGGTAGATGTTTGACAGAATCGGGGATATGCAACCACCTTGGGGAACTCCCTCTATGGTCGCACTGATGAGACCGCTCTCCATTACACCCGATTTTAGGAACGAGCGAACAAGATGGAGAGTGGCTGAGTCATTGACTTGCTCACGTAGGATTGAAATTAGCTTGTCGTGATTGACCGTGTCAAAGTACTTTTCTATATCAAAGTCCACTACCCACTCATACCCCGCATTCAAGTATTCCAACGCTTGATTAATTGCCTGATGACAACTGCGATTTGGTCGAAAGCCATAACTATGGTCACTAAATAGTGGTTCATAGATGCGGCTTAACACTTGGGCGGTTGCCTGTTGCACCACGCGGTCTACTACTGTAGGGATGCCCAAGGGACGTACCTTGCCATTGGGCTTGGGGATAAATACACGTCTTACGGGGGATGGCTTGTATTGCTTTCGGCATATAGACTGCTTTATCTCATCCATATGCAAGGGCATATACTCGTCAAGTGCCTCTACCGACATCTTATCTATGCCAGCAGCACCTTGGTTGCGCCTGACAGACATCCAGGCTTCCCAGAAGTTTCTTGCTTCTACAATCTCGTTTACTAATTCCATTTGCTGCTTTTCGTTCTGCTTGTAAATTTACGATGAAATGTTCTCGTTACTTCCGACGATGAAAGATTACGGTTCTCTCATATCCGTCATACCTCACATCCGAACTATCAACGCATTGCTTACAGCGATTTGCACTATATATACATTAGTCCCTTCGGTATTGGTGAGACACCTACTATGGACTCAGCTGACTCCCACCCATAAACTTTTTATCGCACGTGTGTTGACACGCTGGATGGGCCTCTCGGGGTAAGGCACTAACCTGCCGACTTCACAACCTCTTGGTTTACTTTCTTGGGGAATACGTTTACCATTCGGACTTCAACTTGTTTCGCAGTCTTATCCATTCCCATTTAGCCTTATACCAAGTTTCTGTTCGTAGGCTCGATAGTCTCGCTATTGGCTTCCTTTATCCTTGACATTACTGACAACGACTTGCCATTCGCTTCGCTTGGCGGTAAATACCTGCGACTGGAGTTGAACCAGTTAGGTTAGTGTCATGCCCGACACACGACAAGAAAAGGCAGAGCGCAAATAGTGCCCTGCCTTTCTTATAAGAATTACGGACATCTATACTAAACTAAGAGTGGGTCAGTTGGCTCACTCTTAGTTATTTTGCTTCGCATTCTCTATAGCTTTAAGTATTATCTTTTTCATTTCATCTTTAAGAAAGAATTTTGTTAGGTACAATACGTTGTAGCCCTTATTTTCTACATGTTGACCGTAATCTACACCAGATGCAATGATAAGAGAATATCCTTTGGGGGCAATAACACCTTGCTGTTGAGCATACTTAACTGCTGCATCAGGGATAAAATGAGCCTTATCTTTTTCAGTTCCATTTAATTCCTCGTGGTCGCCAACGCACACAAGTTCGCCATCAAGAAATAAAGCATAATCAATGGTGTTCTTTAAATTTGCTGTATGGTCTCGATAACCCTTGTTATCCTTAGAATAGGTGACAGCACGCTCACCTAGTTCAGCCATAGCGTATGTAAGATAATTAATCATTATCTCTCTTTGCTCCATTAGTTTCTTTTTGAGGGCTTCAATACCCTTAATTCGTAATTGTACTTTTGCCATAACTCATATTTTGTTTACCATGTCAAAGGTATAGTTTTTTCTGTAAATAACAGGAAAATACAGAGATTATATATAAACAAAACAAAGGCAGCACGTATTTCAAAGTACTGCCTTTTACATTTGTATCTCCATAATTATTTATACTTTGTTGTATTGTATATCTCCTATATACGCAATACATTAAACCTCTCCTTCAATTATCTTGTTATAGATGTTATCTGGCAGAACATCGCCAAAAGATTTTATCATTTCCCCTATACTCTCGGCAATAGCTTCTCCTTCCTTAGAATCATCTAATCCTTCTTTTACAAGAAAAGCCATCGTTTCTTTCTGTAATTTTAAAAGCTCTCTCAGTGCATCTATGCGTCTCCGTATCTTATCACAAATATCTACCATCATTTCTTCTGTTGTCATATTCTTATTTTCCATTTTATTATCTCCTATTCAATTAAAAGTTAGACTGATTGTTTTTAGGTTCAAGCGCAGCTCTCTTTTCGCCGTTGATTTCAGCGATAGCATCCTTTAGATTAAAATCATTATTATAGAGAGCAAGAATAAAACGCTTGCCACGTTGATTCCACACAAGGTTTACTTTCGTCCCAGTAGAACCGTCACCCTTCATGTAGTTATAAGTTCGGGTGCTTGCGAGCTGCCACTCACGAAATTTACCCTTTAAATGCCAAGAGCCTGATTGAAAGTATTGAATACCTGCGTTGGCGAGTTGTTGATTGAGTGCTCTTGCGCTGATACCGAGGTCATCAGCAACTTGTGTAGTGGTAAGGCAGTCCGTTGATGCAAGTGTATCATCGTAGTACTTTACCTTTGGTGCGGCAACAGTCAATTCTTTCTGCTGAATGCCGATGGTCTGTGCCTGTTGTTCGGTCTGAGCTTCAAGCTCACGAACTCTTTGCTCTTTACGTGATAATGCTGCCTTCGCAGCGATAAGACCACGAGCAATGATGTCTTCCTCGGTATCTTCATCGGTTGAAACGATATAGCCACCATCTTTTCGAAGAGCTGGAAGAACCTCATCAAAAACCCAATCTTGGAACTTGCGAGCGGAAGGCTTGCGAGATTGGAAAATTACACGATAAAGGTCTGGTTCGGTGACAAAGAACATTTCCTGCTCTTGCATCTTTCCTGTTGCAGCACCATGAGATATAACTTCCGTTGCTACCTTAATTGAACTAATGTAGCAAGATTGAAGTCTATTTACTACCGCTCCAACTTGCAACCCCAAGGAATCACAAACATCCTTCAAACAGAACAAAGGTTCATCCTTCTCATTCCGTGAGGTTCTAAGCTCTCCAAACATAGGAGAATTAAAAATTTCTACGTTCTTCATTTTGCTTACTTTTTTGAACGTTAAACTATACAGACACATAAAGGGCGTACTGTTACCCTTTGTTCAATTCCAGTAAGCTAAAGGAACGCACACACCATTACAATGTATGCAAGGGACAATACGCCTATATCGTATTTCTTTAGAGAAGTCAGAGCATAAAAAATGCCCTTCCATATACTGAAAGAGCTTCTCAATCTCAATCAGCTTACTTTTATTGAACGTCGCAAAATTAAAAAGAAATCTGCGAACAACAAAATTTTTCTCCACTTATTTTTGGAAATAATAGCTTTTAAAAGCAGACTAAAATAAATTATTAGTGCCGTAAAAGAAAATAAAAGCAACTAAAAGGCTTTATTACTCAGAAGGGAGCAGCAGCTTTATGCCTTTCTACTGAATAAAAGCTGAAATACCTTCTTTCCTTTGACGGTTATCCAAGTCCGCACCCCTGCGTGGTCGCTGCTTATGCTCTTAAAGTCTTTTAATTCAAATAAATCATTTGTATATTTAGCAATCGGTCTTAGCTCGCCTTTTGGTGTACGATAGATATATCCCCTATCAATAAGAATTTTGATAAACTCAGACTGCTTTAAGCCAAGTTCCTTTGCGGTATCACGAAAACCAGTAAGCAGGGAGCGTTCAACAAGTTCATCGAAGTAATGCGCCTTTGGTTGCATTTCAAGGTTCTTTGCTTCGAGTGCTTTCTTTTCTTTCTGCTCTTCAATCCAACGCTCAGCACGCTTGATGGGGTCTTCAATCTGATAGGAAGCCATAGCTACCTCTCTTGCTATCTTCTCACACTCAATAAAGTATTTGCGAGCAAGGCGACCTTTTTCATTATTCTCAACCATTGAAAGCTCCTTTGCCATATCAACGGAAAGGGCGTATTCAATTTGCGGTCTTCCTCCATTTGAGTTTTTAAGATTTTCCTTAAAAACCTCATAATCCTGATTTTCAACAAAGCCATATTTAGTGATTCTTTCTTGAATCCAATTAGCAAACTGATATTTGCTCTCCAAGAACTGATGTAGTTCTCTTGCATTGACGGCACGTTTGCCGTTATGCTCAGTAATTTTGATTATTTCTTCCATATACTTTTTAATTTAATTTTTTCTTTTAGAAGGGAGCAGCAGCCGAGACCGCTACTCCCAAGAGATACAACATATATTACTTTGGTAAAATGAAAATCCGTCTATTCTTCAAGATACCTTAAAAGGCGCATACGCAAAAATCTCTTTTTCCCAAAATTGCATATCTCTAATACATTCTTCAACAGTAATTTGGGATAATTTCAATCCTCTATACTTAGCACGAATACGTGCATGGTGTATCAGCTTACGCATATCTTCTCTATCCATACCCTACGCTCCTTTCTTCCATTTAGACACACCCTCCTTTGGCTCGCAAGTGCCATCCTCATTCAGGGTGTACAAAGATTGATATTCTTTCGGCATATTATAGAAAGCCGACAAACGAGCCTCTTTCAGATTCTTTGGGTTATACAATCGCTTGGTTACCTCAGACCATAGAGCAAGTATCTTCTTATTATTGACAATATTGTCTGTGAACTTATCAGCATCACTTTGCATAATTGCATACAAAAGGTTGTCTACCATTGTAAAGGCAAGCCGAGAGCGGTATTTATCGAATACCTTTGACAGGTCAACATTATATCTTTTCTTTAATGAATCCATTACATTCTTGTAAGTATCATCAACTTGCTGTACAAGGTTTTGCATCATTATTGCATAAGAAGCTATATACGGATTGCATTTAGAATGAAGGTTTCTGAGCTTATCCTCAATGAGCTTACGCATATGTTCAATCACATCAGATACCTTTCCGTATAGAATTGACGAATATTCATCATAATAATCGTCATCCATGTGCATCTTGTATATTTTCATTGTTTTTCTTATATCAGACTGACAATCAACGAAAAACTTTTTAATATTAAAGCGAAATATCTTTTTCCTAACGAATATATCTTTGGCAATGATAAGAAAATTATCCGCAAGGATATATTCCATATAGCAGCTTTGAACGAGCATCGAATAGGCATTATCAAGGGCTTCTTGCAACCGCTCTTCTGACATATCATATGGAACATTAATTATTGATTTATAACCGCAGACCTCGACCTGTATTCGCCTTGGCGAAACTATCGAACTGTCGGTTGCTCGATTGTTATTAGTTAACATATCTTTCATAATCATATTATCTTTCACGATGAAGAAAATGTATCAATACTATGCTTATAACGCATAGTGATGACATGAATAAAATAAAACTCATTCTAATCGCATATTCTGTGTTGACCACTGGTCGGATATATCCATCTGTTCTCTATACTCCTTCACTGCCTTCGTGAATTGCAAAGATTTATTCAGTTGCTTGACGTAGTCCGTAATGGTCTTTGTAAGAGATTCTTCGCTTGTCTTTATCCAACCGCCATCCTCACGAACAAAACATGCAACTCTAAAGATACTACCCTGCTGACCTGTATTATCATCAGTGTATGACACTTTACCGATTAAAAGGCGCATAGTCCTATCGTTACTTACAAGCTCATAACCCTCGTTTATGCGCAAAGCGTAAGGTGCTTCTCCGTGAGCTTCGATAATAAATTTCTTATCTTCCATATCTATTATGTATTAGAAACCTCAGAATAGCTTTCATCCTTCCCATAAGAAACATCTACGCAAAGAAGGTTATTAAGACTAAAGCCCATAGTCCAACCGCCCCAAAGATAACCGACTTTCTCGGCAACACTGATAGCTGTATCGGCATATCTCTTTGCGTTGCCCTTAAAAGGATATGAACCGTAGTAAGAATAGCCGTTATCAAAGACTGTTTTGAACACCTTTCCTTTTGGTAGTTCATACTTACAGAAGTCATCGTAAGGAAGGATATTTCCATCCACCTCAAAACATATCTGCTTATAATCAAGGAAGGAAATGTTACCTTTATTGTTAATAGTAAGATTACTTCGTTTAAGAGTATCTAAGGCATCTTTCTCTTCTTCTTCATTAAGAATGCGATAATTAGTAAAGAAAATCTCACTGCTCACTTTCCGTGTCACGTTATCAACGATTACAATAAGTGGAATAAAGCTGACGAATGAGCCAGATAAAGCTACACCCTGTTCTTTTAAAAAACGCTCACCGTTGTATTTGGTAAAATAAACATAAGCTAAAGGAAACTCCTTCCCGAATGCTACGTTTAAGTTCTTAAATTCTACAAACATAAGACTATATTTTAAAGCATATCATTTTCACTAAAACCATTGATAAAGATTTCCTTCTTATCATGGTCTATCTTCATATTCTGAGCGCAAGCCCAATTTAAGCAACGATTAAGCTCATCCTCGAAAGTTCCAAGAAACCAACCTCCAGGGCAATAAATTTTTCGCTCACCCTCACGTTTAAGTTCTCTGCTACCAGCACCTTTCCAAGCAAAACCAGCCATCCATCTAACCTTATAATTTGGGTGATTGGCTATTTCTTGTCTTACCTTCTCATTGCTACACATATCAAATTTTACTACATTTTCCATTATATTGTATCTCCTATCTTTATGGGCAGCAATTACGCTGCCCGATTGTTAAATTAAAAACTATCTTTCATAATCTTGGCCATACATTTCAATCCATCAAGGAATTGAACCGCTTCACAAGGCCTCGACATAATTCGGATTTCCTCTCCTACAAGGATGACCCACCCGTCTTTCTGTAATTCTGCGGTTACAATATGCTTTCCGTATAGCTTGTTAATATCCTCAACAAGCTTCTTAACTCCGTGACATGAAACTGCTAATGCCATAACTGTATCTCCTATATTTAAACGTTTATTATTTCTTCTTCATACATTCCTTCACAGCGTATCGGCTTTTGAGAAGGCATTGTGTGGCATTCAAGCCTTTCAGAGGAATGAATACTTCCACGATTGCATTCCAACGTCCTCTGAACGTACCCGAGCCTTTAACATTAGCAATAAAAGAATCTTTGGTTGATTCACTAATCAAGGCTCCAGAGTATTTGGTAATAACCTCGCCAGTATATCTGTTGATAATTGTAATCATTATTGTATCTCCTTATTTGTTAATCAAGTTTTGAAACCAAATAATCAATCTCCTCCTCGCTGAGCGCAATCTTATTCTTGCGCTTAATCTTAATGGTGTTATCCAGTCCGATTTTCTTCATTGCAACATTGAGTGAATTGCCACCCTGTGCTTCTGTTATAAGCATCTCCTCAACGAAGTCAAGCATATCCTGGTCGTGGGCTTTCTGTTCCTCATGCAACTTCTTCTCAAGCACCTCTGCCTTCTTGACGAATGAGCAACCCATCTCGATAGCAAAATCATCTTTGATATTCTCTATCATCCGCTCGATGTCGCAGATGCTAAAGAACTGATTGAAGTATGTATCACCGCAACCTTTTCCCATCAAAGCTACAAGATGCTTGATTTCTTCTTCCTTTGTCATCATTGTTGTATCTCCTATATATTATTAATTAGTTTAGTTGTTCGATTCTGTTATAGTAACCTTTAACGGCATACTCTTTACGTTTCTTTTCAACCTCTGAATAGTCTGGGCTAACGGCAACCGTTTACCATTTACCACCTTCGTAAATCTGAGCAACGTAATCAAAAACGTTTGCCTCTACCTCTGTTCCATTAATCATTGTAACTTTCATTGTTGTATCTCCTAAATTTAATTGTTGTTATTAATTAATTATACCGCAAAATTAATATTTTGTTTTCAGATAAGCAACTTTCTTATTAACTTTCTATTAGTATTTAATATTATTTTAGACTTAAATGTTGTTCTTTAATTAATTACACGGAAAATTTAGCTTTAAGCCACCGCTCAACTGTTAACTGAAAATCTTGCAAAGAACGACAAACAGAGTATTGAAAACCTAATCTTTCAATATTAGACTGAAACCATTTCTGTGATGCGCTCTGCTTTCCTTTTTCTGTTTTAACCTCAACAAAAAGGATACTATTGAATGCAACGACAATAAGGTCAGAAAAACCAGCCAACACACCCTCTCCTTTCATTATCTTTGCTTCAATTGCATTTCTCCGTCCACCATTGGGGATGGCAGCGATAATGTATGATGGATATTGTAAGCGAAACCAGTTCACCATCTGTATCTGTATATGAGACTCTTCGTGTCGAGGGGTTGCTCTTGACTTTCGAGCAGACTCCTTTTTTAAAAACTCATCGTACTTCATAATTAAAATAGTCTTGGTTCAATACTTAATAATACTTTTTCTTTTGCTCCTCTAAAAAACTCCTTATTTACCTCAAAACCATAAGCCTTACGACCTAAATTCGCAGCAGCTCTAAGAGTTGTTCCCGAACCTGCGCATGGGTCAATGACTACATCCCCTTTATCTGTGAAGATTTCAATCAACCTTTCGAGCAATGGTACAGGCTTCTGAGTAGGATGCACCTTTGGCGTTGAATTATCTCTAACCCAATCAAAGCAATTGAATATCATTTGCCCATTATTATTGAATTTCGGCAATTTATCACGATAGAGGATAAGACCATACTCGCAATTACCAACAACCTTCATATTTGCTTTTAAAACTTGAGCAGAGAAGTTTTTACGGAACACCAAGGGTATATAGTGCATCAGTCCGTACTTTTTACCAAGCTGTATAAACTGAAATTGCTGTTCGTACTCACAAAATAGAATCATACAAGGTGATTTGCCCGACTGCTTAGGCTCTTTTATAAGCATCTTGCTACAGAAGTGCATGAATTCGGCAGGGCGAAACTCACTGTCAGAAGAAAAGAACTGCTTACCAGCCAGCTCACTTTCTCCGTTTTTATTGTCACCATCCTTGTACCAAGCAGGATTGGAGGCATAAGCGTTTTTGCCAAGAACGTAGGGTACGTCAGTTAAAATAAGTTGCGCATGTGGAATACCCCAGGTCTTATAATTTTGAAAACTATCATTGAATATTTCTACATCTTTCATACGTTCAGCCCTCTTTCTTTAAGTATTCCTGTATATGTTTCAATCATAAATTCCAACCATCTTTTTTTAGAAAGATAATCAGTACAATTTATCTTTCGCTTACAGAAATCGACATCGTTCTGAGCATTGAGGTATTTGTACAGATAGAAATATGAAATGATGCGACGTGTAGTTCTATCCTTGTCTATGTCATCACACAGCTTTGATAAATCATCGTTCCGCTTCATCAGTTCGGCATTATGCTGTGCGAGTTTATCGTTGATGCGGCTTTGCATCCAATACATTAATACTGCCCAAAGGGTACATAACAACATCAGCAACAAACATGCATTTAAATGTCTATTTATATATGCGCATAGACAAAATGTTAGATACAACAGGAAAGTAATCATCCCTTTATGCTTCAAATACCATTTCTTTGATTTATTTTTCATTTCTTTATTTCTTTGAATATATTACGCATTATTTCGGATTGACAAGTTTTGCAACGATACATGTGAGACTTGGAGAATTCGCTTATCGGCTTCTCGCAACCACATATCTCACATTTACGTATACCTTCAAATAAAGGCTGCTTTGTGATTGTTTTTAAAATATTATCTTGTCTTTCCCATTCTTCGTCAGATTTCATCCATTGAAGGCAAGGTCTGTTCTCTGGCATTGTTAGGGCTGAAATAAGCCCTAACATTTCATCATACCCAAGATGGTTACTGTGTTTATTTCCTTGCCACACGTCGAAGCCGAAATTACCATCTCGCTTAATTATAATATCTTCCATAATTACAAATGTTTTTTTGCCTTTTCGTACAATCCAAGGAGGTATTCGTCCGTAAACTCTTTGTCCTCGTGCAATCCAAATCTAAAGAATTGTTCCTTAGTTAGGGTGCTGACACCATACCCTCTTCCTATCATGGCGATACCTCTAAGAGAGCCGTTTTTTCTAAAGCTTTCAATAAGTTCACGCACATAGCATATAAATTTCCTTTCTTGCGTGCTCATTTCGGCATTAATACCATATATCGTTATCTCTTCTTCCTTCTTTGGTGTTATTTCCTCATGACCGGCAATAGCATCTGAGCAGAAATCTTCAATTTTGTTGTATGTGCGGCAAATAGTACCCCTAACGGAATCTAAAATATTCTTCGTTTTTTGTAACTCGCTTGTAAGTTTTGAGATTTTGTTTGCCTGACTGGTAACTTTCTCTCCACGTTGTAAGTATTGGGTTCTGAGAACTTTATACTGATGCTCCCAATCTTCCCCATCGATATTCTTTTTCTCGTTGAAGTGTTTGAGCATGTTCGTATAAAGAATATCCTTCTTCTCTAATTCTTCCTTGAAATGCTTTTCTTTGACTTCAAGTCGTTTTTTCAACTCTGCGTTTTCTTTCTTGAGAGAATCACACTCGGATTGTTTTTTGTCGTAGTTACGTAGCACCATCCGAAGCTGCTCCTCTTTTGGTAAATCTTTATTTTTTTCCATATTTTAAGTTTTAAAGTGATTTTATCCGTTCCCAATACTCCTTTCCGTATGTATTGCCTTTTTGAAAGGAAAAATGTTTTTTGCTGTTGCGACTGATTATCGATGCAAGATAGATATGTTCTTTGTGACGATTCTTTAACCATTCGGCATCTTTATAAAGCTTCAATGTACGGCTTTTTCTTATTACCTGCCTCTCTGTTAGTTGAAGAATTTCTGCTATCTCTATGTTTGTATGTGTCGGATATAACTCTATGAGTTTTTTGACCATTTCGTCTGTCCATGGAATATTTCGGCCGCTCTTCCTGTACCCACCCTTAGATGTTATATACCGAACAGCAGAAAGATTCGCACCCTTAGAGGTGAGTCTTCTTCTGATTGTATCACATGACATTCCTGTTTCTTTGCTAATCTCAGGAATACTCCTACCTTGCGCATACATAGAGAGAAGGTTGTCATCCAACGAGTGCGGATACACAACGCAGAACTTTCCATCATTTCTTTTCGGTTTTAGTCCCATACAACAGTTTTTAATAATTTGTCGTTATTTCGATAATAGACCACACAATGACGATTTTCATAGCGGCCATTATTCTTCGATAGCGCATTCCATAGCGCATTAAGACATATTCCGAGTTCTTCCTTGTTGTGCTTAAGGTAAATCTCTGGGCAAGTAAGAAAAACCTCCTCCTTTTTTGTCTTTTTGAGCTTAACAATAACTACTTTTTTAACCATTATTCGCCTCACTTTCTATCAGCTTTTGAGATTCTCTTATAAGCATATCTATAATCTTGGAATTAATCTGCTGATTCTTAATCATGTATGTACCGCCAACACAATGAATTTCAACCTCGTAGACGAGATTGTCTTTCCTAATCTTTCGGTACGCATTATTTATATCAATCAGCTTTCTTAATTTTTCAGTTTTATCAATATTGTTCATTATATTCAGGTTTTAGCGGATGACATACCCTCTATGCCATCCGCAAGTTTGACTATAATTTATATACAAGAAGAATAGCGAGCGGAACACCTTTCGGAATAATAAGATTGCGAGTGCGTGAACCGAAGTTCGTTTGCTCTTGTATCATTGTCTCATCGTTGATAGAGAGCACGAGTCTTACCTCTTCTCCTTCCTTGACATATGTAGAAATTACACCAGAGTGCTGTAAACGATAATCGGTTTCCGTAGGGATACCTTGGAGAGCATTCTCTATGATAGGAGTAATTAGACCGCTATAACCATCTTTGAGCGTAATACCCGTCTTTACCAATAATTGTCCTTTATGGGCTTCAATATCATTTGGGGCATAGATAACAAACGAATTATTGCTATTATAGATAGGCAACGGAACGCCATCTGTTACTTCCAAAGGAATTTTATCTTCCTCAGACTCCTTAACTTGTCCGTTACTTTCCTGCTGAGCCGCATTTTCCTGGCTCTGCTGGGCGTTATTATTCTCTGTTGATAATTTATCGCCGTTCAGTCCTAAAGGCTGTTCTACGGCATTTTTTTTAGGTCTTGCCATGTTTTACTCCTCCTTTTTTTCTTCGTTAGACTTCTGTTCCTTCTCCTCCTTTGTCTTATGTTCGAATACATCGTACACGTTGGTTTTGCTAAGACCGATGATTTCATAGTCTATCATGGTCTTTTTCATCACCTCATCAATGTTACTTATTGCTCGGTGCATTGACTTTGCCTGTACGAGATAAGTCACGTTGCTACGCTTCTCCTTATTTGACTTATCATCAAAGGATATGAATTGCAATTTCGCCTTGTACCAGCAATCATCTTCATCCTTATCAGAGAAGAATATCTCTCTGTATGAAGCCTCTTGCATCGACTTAACCTTGAACTCGCCGCTGATATAAGCAGCCATTTCCTCTGTGATTGCGCTCTCACCTTCCGTGAAGGATAAGGCATCAATCGCATACTTTTCGGTTACAGACTTCTCTGAACCATCTTCTTGGGTCTTTTGGTAGCGGATTCCTACCTCAAACCAATTACTCGTTATACTACGCATATTTCTAATAATCTAAAACTAATTTAAATCCATTATCTAATAACACCTTTACTCAGAATGGCAAATCATCTAAATTTTGCGTCTGAGCAAAAGGAGCATCGCAAGTCGTAGCCGCATTTTGAACCTCAAAGCTCGCTGGTCTCATGCCACCAAGAATAGGCATCGCCTTCTTTTCCTCGTCTGTCATTTTCTCACGAACCTCTTTTGGTAGCGACTGCTTAATCATATGAGTTTCATCATACTTAGGGTTCTGCAGTGCCCAAGCGGTAAGGTCGAGATAAGCAGCCTTTGGACGATTGTTATCATCCGTGCTTACAAAGATATTATTCTCTTCAATAGGAATAACCAGACATCGAAGAACTTCGCCACGTCCTTGAATCTGCATAACACCAGCTCTTTTGAGCTTTAATAAATTTAATTTTGCGTTAAAATTATCCATAATTATTACTTTAAAAACAATTAGTTCCAAAGGAGGGAATCGAACCCTCGCCAACCTCTGCTTATTAAGGGCTGCTTATACAGAGTAAACTGTGCTAATCCTATTGTAGGATTGAATTTGATAAGAATAATTTGGTATCACTACCATACAACCCACGCACCCAGTGCGATTGGTTTTCTTTGGGAACCCCTACCGCTGTAGGATGCAACTGAATAACCGTTATAAAGTTACGAACTTATGTAACTAAAAACACCTAAAAGAAAGAGCCGACACCTCACGGCGGCTTGATGGCTCTTGTTATCGACTTTTCTATATTCAATCTTATGTAGTTATATCTTTAAATCAACTTATTCTGAATGAAGCTACTCATTGCCAAGTTCTGTGAAAGAATCATTGGCTGGTCGAGCTGAGTTGACTTATACATATCGGTAGCCGCATTGTACAAATCCCAAGCGGTAACCACATTGCGCTCGTAGTAAGCAATCATCATTTTTTCGGTCAATCGACCAATCTGTGCCTGATTAAGAGGGATGACTTGAAGATTGCGAATGCCCTTGTATTTTGTCTCGGCAGCAACACGGAGCGAGGTCAGCATACCGATGATGGTAAACATCTCCTGTGCCTTAATCTCACGATTTTTCATACGCTCAATCATTTCATCATTGGCATCAATGATACCTCTTAGATTAGCGAGCCAATCATCAGCACGTTGAAGGAGCTCATCGAGCTTGAAAGCTCCTCTTCTGCTATTGAGGTCTGAGTAGGTAGCAGCGTAATGTTCAGCACTAAGCATACACTGATTATGACAGATAACTACGTTTCTACCAATACCTAACTGAATACCCTTCTGATGGAATGATACCGCCATATTGGTTGTAATCTCATCATTGCCCTCTCCTTTATCAAAGTCACGCAAGCGGATATTACAGAATACTCGGCGAAGGATATGAGCCTCTACAGCTCTATCACCCATCAAAGCTTCCTTCTCAGGCAAACGGGTAACACCTGGAGTATTGCGGTCTTTGTTATTCGCCGCAAAGAGGTCGTAAATCTCAGCCTTATAGCCGTATTTCTCGCACAAGTCTTCCACCTTATGAATGAGGTCAAAATGATAGATGCCTTTCAAAGGCTTTCCGTACACATCATTCTCTTTCTCGGTGCGTTCAAGCTGGTCGATTGTCAGAATCTGTACCTTGGATGTCTCAAAATCCAAGAACTGATTCTTATTGTCACTCTTCAACTCTGGCTGCTTTACAACCGCTACCTCTGCTACTTTTGGCTGTGCCATCAAATTCATTGCCATTGTGTTCATTGTTGTATCTCCTTTTTTAAAAATGAATATATAAAAATAATAATTAATCTATATCGTCTACAACCTCCATGTGTTGTGTCTCGCCTAAAATTTCAACAAAGAATGATAATTTCTTTGTCTTGAAGAAAGCCCATTTCGGCATTATGCAGACATTAAAATCTTCACTTACAGAATCCTCTTTAATGATTATTTTTGATTTTGGAACAAAGATTTTTATCTTACCATTCTTGCCATCAAAATTAAATATCTGAGCATTATGCGATTGCTCCTTCATTGCACTTTTGGGATAACGAAACTTAACAAATGTCGTTACTATCTCCATCTTATCTAAAAATTAATAATGTTATATACATTGCGAATACACAAAAGAGTGAAAGTAGAAATGCCTCACAAGCATCTTTAATCTCATTAACTCCCCAATTTAATGGGTTCATCATGTCTTTTTCTTTTTCCATTTTTGTATCTCCTATATTTAATTGTTGTTATTAATTTTTATGTCGCAAAATTAATAATAACTTTTCAGATAAACAAATTTCCATCACCCAAATTAATATTTATTATTAGTTCTCTATTATCTTTTAAGAGATTTTAAAGCACTATATGAATAATTCTTTTTAATTTTGCGGCATGAAAAGGGAAGTACTATTTTCCAGCTAAGAAAGAACCATATACGCCCAATCAACACAAGTGAAAGGGTTTTATATACAAACCAAACGGAATGATTGATAGTACCTTTCATCTGTTTGGTTTTTGCTTTATATATAATGATGAAAAGAATAAGAATAGGAATAAATGAGGCTAAGTTTGCTCTGGGCGATAAAAATCGCTTGGATGCCTTCTGTTTGCTTCTAAAGATTAAGCTCTTATTCCGTTCATCTGACCTTAACCTTGTATCGTACAATCATTGCGCCAAGCTATTGCATATTGATAATAATAAGTTAAAGAGACTGCTTGAATATGGTTGCAAGATAGGGTATTTCCGTTTAGAAGAAAAGAATGGAAAAAAGAGATACGTTGCACGTAGCATACATTCAAATGATGGATATAGTTATAAGCTTCGAAAGGATGATTTAACGAAGATGACATTTCCTGCCCTCAAAAACCTTTTGAGAAGGATTGTCATGGAGAACCAAGTTAGGATGCAAGAGGATGTAATCAATACGCACAATAAGGGGACGAATGGGAGGAATGCGAAAATTATTCGTAAGGCTCTCAAACGTGAAAGTCGTATGTTGAGGAAGAAATTTTGCGATAACAAAGGTTTATCTTATGACAGAATAAAGGATGTTATCTTTGGCACGATGTACCAAGCGTTCAAAGTCACAAATCAGCTTGTAGGCAAAGGTATTATCAAAAAGCGCACAAGAATCAAAGAAATAAGGTGCGATGCAAAGGCTTGTACAAAAAATATGTCTATCAAGGATATTGGCAATTCTGTGATTGTGATAAGTGCAAAAAGCAGAAACGCATTTTCTGTCGAATCAAATATCTATCGTATGCAGATGGACGATGCTATATCAATATCTCGTCATGGTACGAGAAGAAAGGAGGCAAAAATGTAGTTTATGTAAAATCAAAAACAATAAAATAAGGGATGAGAATTTTAATTAAATTTATTTCCTTATAGGGGCGACAGCCCAAGAAAAAAACAACTAACGGGCGCACGTATGCCCCACCCGATTATATAATAACACAGGAGATACAAAATGGAGAAAAAGAAAAATTGGCTCGATACTTACCTTACACCAGCAAAAGAACTTGTTGGATATGAATGCTACGTAAGTTGTGATTACGAAAAAAATTTTGCAGAAGGCAAATTTTCGGTTATCATCATTAAGAACGGAGAAGTTGTGATAAAAGAGAAAAATCACATCTATTGCGCTTCAAAAGCAGTCGTTATTGTAGAAGCGATACTGTTTATGATGCAAAAATGCAAAGATGCTGATATTATCACATTCCATTCGGAATATTTAAAAAATTACTTTTGGTTTTTAGATAAAGTAAGAAAGGCCAACAAAGTAACGGGTAGAAATTATCTAAGCCAGTACAAAACTCTGAAAAAGGATACGGAAGTAATCTTTGACCTCACTACTTGGTTTAAGAGAAATGACTATGATAATGAGGTTGAAAAGATGTTAGGTGATAACTAAATTGTAGGAGATATTCAAATGAAAAATGAAATGAAGTTAAAGAAGTTGATGGGCTGGCTGGATAAGAATAATATCGAGTATAGATGCCCATCAAAAGAAATGAGCAAATGCAAAAGAAAGAAACGCAGCGACCTCTTTATTCCTAAGTTTGTAATATCTGTAAGAATTGACGACGATTATACGCAGAAATGGTACAGAGCACATTATGACAGGAATCCAGTTGTAATTCGTGATACTGATACACCGAGATTTCTGATAGAAAAAATGCAAAACACCATCACAAGGGTTATGGTTAACCAGCAAAAGTATTACATGAGAGAACATGACAAAAAGAAAACAAAATCAAATAGATAGTAATTTATGGAAAAGCTTAGCTATAAGATAGAATTTGCTGATAACGGGGTTGTCGTAACGGATAATAACAAGTATTTCGTAAATGTTTACGAAGAGAACGAACATGGGAATTCTTTTGAATATACGAAAAGAGCTATCAGTGACTCTGTAGCAGATACGATTGCTTATTTATTGCTTAATGGCTCTACTAAATTAGAACCAAAGGACATTTACAAAATCAAAATAGAGATAAGATAATTTTTTTTAAAAGCAAGAATTATGATAGAATCAATGAAGATACGTAAAGGGTTGGTTTTTACATTACCAATAGAACCAAATCAAGTAATTGGCGCAGGAAGCAGTGTAATAAAAATGTATATCTATAAAATTGGAGAAGGTCAATATGCGCTTATCAATATATATCCGCTTAGATTAAAAGTTGTCAATGTAGATAAATCTATTGTAGAATGCAATATTATAGAAGATGAATACAATGAACCATATTCAGAGAATATCCCTATCCAGTTTGAAGTGATTGCGAAAAATGGCACTATCGTTAGTGAAGAAAAAGCTGAAATGGTTAATCACCCCGACCACTATGCGTGGTTAAAGAAACTCTGCGACATAGAGCCGATTGATATTTGCCGACACCTTGACTTTAACTGTGGCTCAGCAGTAAAATATCTCTTGCGTAAGGGCAAGAAGGAAATGAACCTTTCAGAACGTGAACAGAGAATACAGGATTTGAGTAAGGCAATCTTCTACCTACAGGATGAGATTGATATGATGAAGAAAGGCAAATGAAATACTCGAAGGCTTTAATTAGGCAAATTCGCTGCGACCTTCTTTCGAATACAACAGATGCGGAGAAGGCTGCGGCGAAGATATGTACTCAATTAGGATATAAGATAATACCACAGCAGCCAATAGTTACGGGCAGAAAGCTATACTTCGCTGATATATTTCTACCCGAGATAAAAACGATTGTTGAGCTCGATGGTGGTTATCATTTTACCAAAGACCAAAAGCGCAAGGATGGTAACCGCTCTACGGGTATATGGCGACTCGGGTATCATGTAGTAAGATTGAGCAATCACGATGCCAGGAATCCGAAGAAGGTTAAGGCAAAGATAGATATGATACTACGTAAGGCAAAGTAACCAAGAATATCGGTTATCTTGCCTTTTATTTTTGTTTCTTAATAACTATATAAAAACTAAAAGAAAATCGCCTAAATCGCACTTGTTTACACAGCTATTAATAATTTCTATTCATTTTTTATTAGAAATATTAATTTTGTAAGCAGAATCATTTTTAAGTATAACGTTTAAACAGAAAATTACTATGGCAATAAAAGACAAAGTGCTTACTTCTGCCAAAACATCATTTGCAAAGTATGGTTTGAAGAAGGACGAACTTTCAAAGCTGGTTGACCTGATTATTACAAGTCGTGGTCTAACAGATGAGTCAAAGGACGAGGATGTAACGAGTGCTATCACGGCAGTTGAACCTTATGTTGGTATGATGCAATCATCATTCAATCGTGCGGTCAGCGAAACAACGAAGAAATTCGATGGCTGGATTGACCCTAACGACCCTAACAATAAGCCTACTCCGCCAGTTCCTCCTACACCTCCAGTACCTCCAACAGGACTTACACAAGAACAAGTTCAGCAGATGATTGCCGAAGCGAGTGCAAACAATCAGAAAGCTATTTCTGATGCCGTAGCACAAGCTATTGCTCCTTACAAGGAAAGAGAAGAAAAGGCACGTTTGACGAGCCTTTTGCAAGGCAACGAAAAACTGAAGGACATTCCTGAAGTATTCCGTACACGTTATCAGCTCGACAAGGAGGAAAATCTCGATGCTACAGTACAGAAGATTACTGACGAGTGGACTGCACTCAAACAGGGGCTTGTGTCAAGTGGTCAGTACGTGGAAGCACCGAAAGCAACCTCTAAGGCAGATGAGCAGAATGATTTTATCAAGGCAATGCAAGGCTACTCTGAGCGAAATGCTCCGAAACCAGAGTAACTCTTATTGCCTTAAAGAAACATTTTGTCGAACCTTTTAAAAAAGAAAAAATGTCAAACAAAGGCTATTTTATGAAGAAAAGCAAGCCTACTGATATTAAGGAAGCAGTATGGCTTGAAGAACAATGCCTTCGCCGTCAGGGTGGTTATAATCTTGACCAGTCTAATCTTCCTGCGTCACTCAAATGGTTACCAAAGGGTACTGTATTGAAGCTTACTTCTAAGGGTGATGCTATTGCTGTTAAGACTGCAAAAGTAACAGAAAAGGCAGAGAAGAGTGCAACAACATTGAAGATTGCGAGCGGTTCTCTGTTCGCCATTGGTGATAAGATTGCTGGTGCAACTATCTCTGCGATTACATCGGAAAGAGGCATTGATACCTTGACAGTTTCCGCACTCGCAAACGCTGTTGAAGAAAAGGCTGTTGTTTCAGATTATGATAAGACCAAGGATGTCCTTCTTGGCTTCTCATATGATACTCTGGACTTGGATAAGGATGCTTCTATTCCAGCAACTCCTACCTTACAGGTAATGGAAGTTGAGGAAGATTCGCTCCCATACCCTATCAATGAAGAGATTAAGTTAGGTATCAACGCTGTTGGTATCGCTTTGTTCAAAATTCAGTAACCTATAAAGTGGAGATTTAAAGATATGAATAGTATATTGAAGAGTCTGCAAGACCCTTTGTCTTTTCAGACTTACATTGACGAAAACATGAAAACTTCCACTTACAAGGCTCTGTGGAAGAATGAAATCAAACAGGTTGATTTCTGTGCGGCCAAGTCTTATAACGAGAACCTGGCAGAGTATAACGCAGCGATGGTTGCATCTGTAGTTGCTAAAAATGCTGAACGTCCATTGCATCAGATGCCAGACTTCGGTCAGCTTACTGGTTCTATCGGGCGTATGGCTGACGAGTGGGAGCTTGATAACGACTACCTTGACCAGTTGCATCTCTTGGAGGGTAAGTACAACGATATTAAGGGTCGTGGTAATTATACGCAGGCGCAGCTCAATGCTGCATACGACCAGTTAATCTCGTACTCTTTCCGTCCAATGGAGAAAGCCGTTATTGCTCCTCATAAGCGATTGGATATGCTTTATTTTGAGGGACTTTATAAGGGTACTCAGACCGTATCACGCACCAATAACAAGAAGGCGAATGTGTCTTACACCTTCAAGCTTGACACCAAGAAGATTAAAACAAGTGTCAACTGGGGAGTAGAGAACGCAACTATATTCAAGGATATTAAATCTTTGAAGGATGAGGCAAAGAAGAAGGGTCGTAAGATTCTCAACCTCCGTATGTCAGAGAATACATTCTACGCAATGTGTCAGGCGAAAGAGATTAAGGACACCTTCAAGCTGAACCTTGGTGCGGTACAGATTAATCCTGCTGTTCCTCTCATTACTGTTGAGCACATGAACACTTATCTGCGTTCCATCCTGCTGCCAACCATCGTTATTGACGAAGACCAGTTCGTTACTCTCGCTGATGGTACAAGTGTGAACCTTATCCCAGACAACCGTGTTGTTGCTCAGTGTGCTGAGACTGTCGCCGTGATGAAGGAAGCAGAGGGATTGGAGGCTATCGACCCATTGCCTAACGTCTCTTATGCTAATCATGACGGCAACCTTGTAGGTTACTGGCGTGACAAAACAGGCTATCATATCACTACAGATATGTGGGCACAGCCAGTCTTTAATGGTATTAATGACTACTTTATCCTCGAGGTTGGCGATTAATCGCCAACCTTAAAGGAGTTGAGTAATAAGTAGATAGAATTATCTTCTTCTCATATTGATATAACAAGGAAAGTATGACAATTTCAGAATCCATAGCAAGCGAGATTCAGCCTTTCTCTACCTCTGATGAGACTTTGGAGAAGATGTTTATTGATGCTGCTGATAAGTTTAGCATCACGGCATCCGTGGCTGATGAATACTCTGTAGCGGTGAAGAAACCCGTAGCTTATGCGGCTATGCGTATCCTCTACAAGATGAACTCATTGTCAAGTGAGAATATCGGTGGTATCTCTCAGAGTTACAAGAACGATAAGAATCTCATTGATAAAATGATTAATTCTATTGCAAAGGATGCTGGATTGGATGCTGGCCTTGTTATTGATAGTGGTTCAGATGGTTTTTGGGTTACGAGTGCCAAAGCTTGGTAAGGAGGTGATACGTGAACTTTGAAGATTCGCTTAAAATTGGTGCAAACGTCTACGATGTCGGTTATGCAGAAGTTGGAGGAAAGTATTATTCTCTGAATAACGACGGCACACTTAATCTTGCTGATAACGCAAACGAGGCATTGAAAGCAGGGTACGATGAAGAGGGAAATCCTCTGACTCCAGAGGCGTTTATCTTTATCGATTTCGGAAAGTGTGTTATCCTTCCTAACACAAAGGCGAGTATTATTACTTTAGCAGATGGTCAAAAATACACATATGTGTACGAAATATACGCTCCGCTCAATAAAGCTAAATACCCACTCATCCCGAAAGAAGGAGACAAGGTGCATATAACGAAGAAAGATGGCACTATTGATAAGGAGATGGAGGTTAAAGGCTTCGTAACCTTAAAAAAACGCTTTCTTAGAATTTGGCTCTGATAGGCGGCAATATGGCAAAGGTTGAATTACAAATCAATGGTCGTGAAGCCTTACAGAAAAGGTTGAACGAAAAGAGGCAGTAGATTATCAGTTACCTCAATATGCGTTTGATGCAACTTGCAGAAGAAGCGGTCACCTACTCTAAAGAAAACAAAGGTTATCAAGACCGAACTGCAAATTTGAAGAACTCAATTTCATTCGCTCTCTACCTTGATGGGCAACTCATTACCTCGGCAGTTGGTAAGATTCCAAAGGCAGAAGAAGCGGAAGGAGGACAGGAAGGCGTAAGTGCTGCACTCAGTGAGTATGCACAGAAAGAAGGTGTAGTAGCACCCAAAGGGTACTCTCTCGTCATTGTGGCTGGCATGAACTACGGAAAATATGTAGAGGATAAAGGTTACAATGTCTTACATCTTACTAAGTATTTCCTTCGTGACGAAATGAAGAAGATTTTTGAAGAAGTAGCTGAAATGATTAAAAGCGATAGTTAGATATGATACTCGGAGATAAAGCGGTAACGGCATTATTCAAGTATCTCAATGATAAGATTGAGAGTATAGGCATAAAGAAGGGTCGTATCTTTAAGTATGAGATACCCGAGAAGTTGGCTATTGGTGATTATATCGCCATCAATCATCTTCCCTTTGTGTATAGTGATGCCATTAACGAAGGTGTAGTGAATCTGAATATTCATTGCCCTAAAACATCATCTAACTTACCTAACACAAAGAAGCTTTCTGATTATTCAGAAAAGATTCTTTCTCTGTTTGGTGATGGTACTTATCTTGGTGGCTGCTACTTCGATTTTTACTCTATCTCTCGCCCAACTCGTGATGGTGATAACACTTATTACGTCAATATGAAATTTAATGTAACGTATAATAATTTAAAAGAATAAAACTATGGCAAAGAATGGTGTATATGGCTTGGAAAGCTTCAGTTTTGCCGATTGTGTCGAAAATGGCGGCTATCCTACAACATGGAGCGACAAAATTAAGGCTGTCGTTTCTGGTAGCTTGAGTTTCAATGACCAGGCAGCACAAACATCGGATGTAGAGGTTGAGGATTCAGAAGACCCTTACGCAGTACTGACCACATCAGCAGCAACAAAGGGCTTTACCTTGCAGACATACGATTTTTCAGAAGATAACTTTACCAAGCTTCTTGGTTATACAAAGGATGCTGGTGCTGCTGGTAAGGATGCTTGGTTGAATGAGCTTCCACAAGAAACCGAGATTTACAAGGCTGTACAGATTGTAACAAAGGATTTGGATGACATTCCTTCTCGTACCTTCCAGTGGTCTAAGATGAAACTCACAATCACTCGCAGTGGTTCTATCGGTAAGAGTGGACTTCCTAACCTTAATATTGAGTTCCGTCAGATGGCGGTATTCGATGCAAAGGGTGAGAAGAAGAGCGGTCATCGTAATATTCTTACCAAGGATATCAGCACTCCACTTGGCAAGTAAAAATACTTAGTATCTAAGATTTTTATTTAGATAAAAGATTAAAATTAAACTTCAAAAGGCGGTGAGGTAAGGGAACTTTCCCAAGCCGCACCGCTTTTTTATATTATAAAACATATTTTCGATATGAAAACATCAGATAAGGAGAAGGTAGCAAAGACGCTTGCCGAGGCATCTGTAAAGATTAAGGTTGGTATGTTTCGCTTTAAAGTGAAGCCACTTACCTTTATGCAGATTTATGAAATGGGTGTATTCGGTAACTCTATCAAAGAACCAACATGGAAGGAAGGCGATATGATGAATATCATCCCTCTTTTGTTTGAGCACTCTGAGACAGCTCGTTTAATGAGCGAGATTTTTATCGTGTGCGCCTTTCGCAAGAAGTGGGCACGCAAGGTATGGGGGCGATATATACGCAAGAACCTTGATATTATGGCATTCAATGAGCTTGTGAAGTTTATAAGTGGTTCTTTCAATGCAAATTTTTTCTTAACCTCTATAACTTTCCTGACCCAGACGAAGATAATGACGGAGCCGAAAACGACTCCCCATGGTCAACAATCGGAGCAGTAATGAAGTACTTTCGTATGAGTTACGAGGAGGTCGTATTTAATCGCTCATACCTTAATATTATTCTGCTTAACCGCTCGATTCCGTCCTTTAATACAAATACCAAGGATGAACTGAAAAGCGACAGCAGAAAGCAAAAAAAGCCGCAAAAAGAGTATCATAAGATAGATAAATCAATCTCTGCTAATGATTTCTTTATGGGCTTTATGTAATAATCACATAAATAAGCAAACAATATGGCAGCATCAGATGAAATACTTGGAATCAGCGGACAGATGGATATTTCCGATATTCAGCAGTCTTTTGATAAGTTGATAAATGACCTTAATTCACTTGGAGTAAAGACTGATGAAGTTAGTTCAAAGATGACTAAGGCATTGAATGATATTGCTCAGAGTTCAGCTTCTGATAGTGAAAAGACGAAACAATCAGTGCAGACTTTAAAGCAAGGTATCGAAGAAATTAATAAATCGCTTACCGATACTCCAGAGGCACTAAAGAAGCTTGCATCAGAGGCTCAGACAGCAGAAGCAACCGTTGATAAGCTCAAAAAGAAATTATCGGAAACAACCGAAGGTTCACAGAAGTGGAATGAGATTAACGAACAGTTAAAATCTCAGCAGAACTTAGTAGAGAAGCTTAACGGCGAATATTCATCAATGTTGGGTACATTCGGTAGTACTCAGCAGTATGTTGGTACTCTTAACGCTGCTATTGATACATTGAATGCAGGCCGTTCTATATCAACCGCAGCAACGGGCGCAAATGCTGCGGCTCACTTAGGTGCGGCGACAGCGGTCGGAACAGAAGCTGTAGCGCATGGGGAAAACGCCACGAAGATAGGCGAGGAAACGCAGAAGGTGCAAGAGAACATCGCAACAGTACAACAAGCCGCAGAAGCAAGCAAGAAACGAGTTTCAAATTCAGATGCCGAGGCAGAAGCCATAAAGCGAGTTGCAGAACGTTTGCAAGAGGGAAAGGTTTCTGAAGATGAGTATTTGCGCACGAAAGAAGCAGCAGAAGAGCGTTTAAACCAACTTAGCAAAGAACGTGCTGAGTTATTGGAGAAACAGGCGCAGGCATACAAGAACTATGAGGACGCTTTTAATGAAGGTATCGGGGCTGACGATGCAACAAAAGCAGCAGCCGATGCGAAATCCCATACCTACTTTGGCGCATATAAGAGCCTTGGAGAACAGGCAAACGAAATAGATGCGCAAATTAGAGCAACGCAAGAGAGTTTGACCTCATTAAATAGCGCATACGAGAAACTTAACCAGACGAAGCAACAACAGACACAAGCAACCTCGCAGACGCAGCAACAGGAGAAGGAGCAGACAGATAAGGAAGCCGATGCCATCAAGGCAAAGACCGAGGAGATTAAACGCTTGCAATCTGAATATGCGAAACTTTCAGAGCAACGTCCGAATTTTTGGGGACTTAGCACAGATATAAAGGAGCAGAAATTTCCTTTTGAAACTCTTATAGAGTGGAACAAACAAACGGGCGAGGCTAGACAGAAGATTTATGAAGCAGAGGCAGAACTTGCAAAGATGAAGCTGACCGCAGCCGATGTAAAGAACGAAACTGCCGATATGTGGGCAGGAATGACAAAGGAAGATATTGCCAACGTTATAAAGGAGAATATCGACCAGTTGAAAATCTTGAAAGGCGAATATCAGAACATAACCGAAGTGTACGGCAAAAATTCTGATGAAGCAAAGAATAATAAGCAGCAGCAGGAAGAGATAACAAAGGAAATTCTCAATGGCAAGGAGAAACTTAAAGGTATGGGAACGTCTTATGAAGACGTAACGAAGAAAGCCAAAGAGACTGCAAAAGCCACGAAAGAAGTTGGTAAAGAGGCAGAGAAGTCTTCAAGTAAGACTAAGGGTATCTTTGATAAGTTGAAATCCTTTGCTTCAAAGGGCTTGAATCCCGAGAACCTTCTTTCATTGGTTTTCTCGCCAACGGGTGCGACAATGGCAGGTATTACCGCCGTGGCAGCAGGCTTAAAAAACCTTACGCTGATTAATCAGCAGTTAACCGAATCCATGATGCATTTAAAGGCTTATGTTGATGCTGGAACGCTTGAATCACTAAGAGCGCAATTTGTGGAACTTGAATATGACAGCAGCCACACGGCAGAAGAAATGGCGAAGGCTGGCACAAAGTGGGTTAAGTACTTTGAAGGTTTGCGTGGAGACTCTGATGCAATTGTAGACGTTACGAAGTCTTCAAACGACTTTGCAACGGTACTTGGTAAGACCTCAGACGAGGCGGCAGGTTATCAGTTGAAAATTGCTGGAGCATACCACCAGACGGCACTCCAAGCGAAAGAGAATAGCACGATTATTATTAATGCTACAAAGAAGAGCACGACAACGTATGACGAAATGGCGCAAGCCTTGGCACAGACAGCTAACAGAGCACAAAACGCTGGCGTTTCTTTTAAAGAACTCGCAGCCGCCACAAGCTATGGCACAAGCACGTTTGGCAGCGCAAGCGAGGCGGCAAGCGCATACGTTATGATGATGACCCGACTTTCCGCACAATCAAAGAACGAGTACAACCCGAGCGTAGTGGGTGCGACAAAGGCACTTCAAAACTTGGCGAAATCTCACGAAATGAACGCACTCCTTACAAGTCTCCTTGGTAAAAGACAGGCTTCCCTTGCAAAGGTATTCGTGCAAGGTGCGGCTGATATAAAGCAGATGCAAGGCGGCTTGGATAATGAAGCGAGCGCAGCGAAAACGATTGCAAGCGCAGAAAGCAAGTTGGAGAATCAGGAGAAACGCCTTGCGAATGCAAAGCGAGCACTGGCGCACGAGGTGAACGTGAACCTTACCCCAGCCTATGCAAATTTTATAGAAAGTTGTAGTGGTGCAATTAAGGGTATCGGCAATTTTAGTAGAACTATTAAGAACTCGCTTAAATCTGCCCTTCAATGGATAAATCGTGTAGATAATGCTATCAAGAATGCAACCATATACAAATTGTTTGGCTTAACAGACAAAAAGGGAAGCGCATTATTACCACAATACCAAAAGGGCGGTGGAAAGACGTTGAACCTTAACAAGATTATGGACAAGGATATGAACGGCTTGGATGAAAATTCTTGGTGGGATAATCACTTTAACAGCTGGGGTATTTCTGTAAAAGATTACAATGATAAAAGAAGAAAGAATATACAATACCGCTTGCAAGCTATCTATAAAGAGAATTTGAAGAAATACGGCTCAAACTCAGCTGGCAAGGCTATGATGGCAACCTTGAAGGCTTACAATCATAACTCCGAGTTTGAAGATAACCGTGGCTTATATACGGGTAAAGAGGTTCATTTGATGGTTGCAAAGATGATGCGAACGACACGGACAGAAAACAATGCGAAGACAACGGGCGAAGCACTTGCAATCGGAAATCTTAACTCAATAGATGACGGAAGCGGCAAAAACAAGTTGAAGCAGTTACAGGAGCAACAGAGAAATTTCCGTGAAACAGAAGCCGAGCAAGAGGCAAAGAAATTGGCAGCTTCCGAAAAGGTAAAGTGGGATTTGTATATAGCGGAAAGAGAGGCTGGCATTTCACGACTTGAAAGCGCAAGCGAGAAGGAAGCGGCTCAGCATAAACTTGATTACGAGAAACAGAAACACGCAATCGAGGAAGAGCAAAAGAGTTTGCTTCAAACGAATATCGCAGCAGCCAAACAAGCATACGACAAGAATCCCGTCAACAAGAAAAAAGAAGGTTTTTATGCAAGTGGATTAGATAAGAAAGTAACACTCACAAGCGACCAGAAGGCACTCATAAACGCAAAATATGAAGCCTTGGAAGCAAAGGAGAACGCTTACGACTTGGCGCAGTTGAAGCAGAAGACACAAAGTCTTTATGACTATCTGAAGGAATACGGAACTTTCAAAGAGCAACAACTTGCAATCGCTATGGAATACGATGCGAAGATAAAGGAGGCAGAATCACAGGGCGACACCTACAAGGTGAAGACTTTGCAAGCTGAGAAGGCGAAGCAAATTGGAAATGTTAGAGCCAACGAGATAGAAAGTAAAATTGACTATGCAAAGGTATTCGGCGAATTTGGTGTAATACTCAAAGACCAGATGACCGATATTTTGAAGACAATGAAGGATTTTTCAAAAACTGAAACCTTCAAAACAAAGCCACTCACAGAGCAAAAGGACTTTCTTTCCCGTATGAATGAATTATCCAATCAATACGGCACAAGCAAGTGGAAAGATATTAATTTCTCACAACTTGGCAAGCTGATTAATGACTATAATCAGAAGTTAAAGAAGAGAAACGAAGCAGAGGAAAAACTCAATGTATCAAGTAAAAAGTTGGCAGAAGCACAGGAAGCCTATAAAAAGGCAATGAAGAGTGGCAACGATATGCAAAAACTTGATGCAAAGGGAAAGCTCGGAAATGCGCAGATAGAGAACGACAACAACAGAAAAGCCTTGGCAGACGCTGATGCCAACCTCGTAGGCGCACAAAGCAACGTTACCGACTCAGCGCAGAAACTTAGCGGTACTTTGACCTCGCTTGATACGCTTTTGAACAACATGAAAAGTGGTTCAATTTCGAGTGTTTGGAACTCATTTGTAAACTTTGACCAGAAGGTTAATGGCGGCAAGGCAACGCAAGCAGTTACAGACACAATAGGAAAGGTACTTGGCAAAGCATTTGCAGGTAAATCGGATTTGATATCAATGATTATTGGAGCAGTCCTTACTTTGCTTGATACAATCGCAGAGCAAGGAATCGGTGGAATCGTTGGAGGCTTAATTGATTCCGTACTAAGTGCAATAAACGGGCTGATAGATAATATTCTTAGCGGCAAGTTTATTGAACAGATTGGAGGCTCACTTATAAACGGAATCGGTGGTATTGTTGATAATGTTGTTGGAAAGCTGGGAAGTGTTCTGTCATTTGGTGCTTTATCCTCGAAAGGTCCGAGCGCATGGTTTGAAAACTCAAACGCAGAAAAGGTAGAGGAAGCAATCAACAACCTTACGGACAGAAACAAGAGTTTGCAACAATCAATCGAAGACTTAAACGACACGATGAAGAACTCAAGTGGAGCGAAGTCCGTTGAAGCGTACAAAGAGGCGTACAGATTGCAAGAAGAGCAAAACGAGAATTACAAAAAGATAGCACAAGAACAGGCAGGCTATCACGGTTCTCACCACTCTTGGAACTATTATTGGAATGGTTTCTCAGATGATGAGATAAGCCGCATAAAGAAGATTACTGGCAAAGATAATTTTAGCGGAAATCTTTGGGACTTAACACCCGAGGAGATGAAGAAACTCCGTGTCGGTGCGGTTGATATTTGGGAACGTATCAAAGACACGGGCAAGGGCGGTTATGGTAATTCAGTTGCCGAAAAGTTGGATGATTATATCGACCAAGCCGACAAGTTGGAAGAACTCACTCAGCAGATAAACGAGAGTTTGACACAAATCTCCTTCTCCTCAATGAGGGACGATTTCGTTTCAAAACTTATGGATATGAAAAGTACGGCAGAGGACTTTTCTAACGACTTTGCCGAAATGATGCAAAAATCGGTTGTTAGATATGGCTTGGAAAAATTGATTAATACCGACTTGAAAAAGTTATATGAGAAATGGGGAGCAAAGATGCAAGAGGGAACGCTCACAAAGGACGATATTGACAATTTAAAGGAGGAATATGATAAGATAGTCCAGCAAGGTATCGAGCAAAGAGATTATTGGTCACAGATTACGGGATATACTGGCGAAAGCTCTCAGTCTCAGCAGACAGCAACGGGCAAGGGTATTGAGGCTATCACCGCAGACCAAGCAAGCAGCCTTATCGGCATCGGTTATGCGGTACAGATTGCACAAGAGCAAGGTAATGAAGTTCGAAAGGCTATCGCCGTTGATGTTTCTTTTTTGCGCATCTATGCCGAACAGACATATAATAATATCTCAGAAATGCGAGATATTCAGTATCAGGGATTGGAGCAGTTAGAAGCAATCAATAAGAATACTGCACCTATTATATTGATACGTGAGGACATCGCAAGTATGTATAAATTAATGAAGGAAAGGTATTAGAAATGAAGAATAATGCATTTATTAAATTGGTCGATGAAGCGGATTCAGCTTATATTGACCTTGATGCTTTCGGTATTACATTGGTAAGGGGTTGGCGAGAAGCCTTGTTAACCCCTGCCCCAGTAAAAGGTTATGTAACAAATGATAGTCGATTAGAACACGGGCAATCGGTTATCGCAGCACCGAAGTATGCAAAGAAAGATAAGCGTGACGTAAGTATCTCTTTCTTTCTTGAAGGAAATTCGGAAGAGGATTATCTGCAAAAATATGAAGCTTTCCTTAACAAGATAGCTTATTCAGGAGAGTTTTGTCTAAAAGTTCCTCGCTTAAAGAGGGTTTTTAAGCTTGTTTATACGCAATGTTCGCAGTTTGGTGATTATGGACTAAAAAAAGGTAAATTTGTCCTCAAATTAACAGAGTATAATCCTAACGATAGAGAAAAATTATGATTAATATCTATGATGTGAACGGAAGGGTGCTTATGCAAGCAGAGATAACCAATTCGGCTATTAGAGAGGAAGAATTATCTAAATCAGACTATATCTCCCTCTCATGGAATAGTGCCGAAAAGGTTGTCCTGCCTGTTGGAGCATACATTGTGCATACATACAAAATTGATAAAGTTAGAGAAGTTACTCGTCAGTTTCTTCTCTTGGAATCATACGAGCCTACGCAGAGCAACGAAATGGCTTGGAAATATACGCCAGAGTTTCATCATCCAAAGATGATTTTATCAAAAATTCCTTTCTATATTCGCACACGCAACTCGCAAAATGAAGAAATAAAACAACATGAATGGTCGTTTGTGGGAACGATGAATACGATTGCGAATAAGTTGAAAGATTTTCTGAATAATGAGATTGCCTTTGGTACAGCAGGATGGAATGTTGTGTATGACACAACAAATGCGAATGTGGTTAATGTATCTTTTGAAAATAACGATTTCATATCTGCACTTACGGCTATCTGTAACGCTATTGGCAATAATTGTGAATGGCATATAGATTACGATAATGAGACTATCTATATATGCAAGACGTGTATTGATGATGGAGATATAACGCTTGAAGTAGGTAAAAATGTAGGTATTCCTTCGGTAAATAATAGCAAGGAAAATTACTATAACTCCTTCGCTGTGTTCGGTGGTACAAGAAACATTACACAAGTAAATAACAAAGGGGAGAATATAGCTTCGTCAGATATCCGTCTACAATTAGCTCCTTCTATGGGAACGCTTGATATTGACGGAGAAAAGTTACCTTATACTATAGATAAATTCTCTACTATAGATATTAGAAAAGATAAAAAAGAACCGCTTTTTACTAAAGTTCTTGAGTTTTCTCAGATATACCCATCTCTTAATACGTATGTTTATAATGTACGAGGGCGAGAAAAGTATGTAATTGACTCGGAAACCCAAAAGAAGATACCTTTAACATATAATAGTGATGGTTCTGTGGCAACTTATAAGACGTTCACTGTGTGGTATATTCGTCTTGCTTATCCGACTACAGAAAGAATCGAAGGAAAAGCAATAGTTAACACAACAAATGATGATGGCGTTGTGCATTATTGGTATGATTTCGAGGTTACGGATAAACTGCTTATTAATGGGAAAAATTTGTCGTGCTCTTTTGAAGCGAACTTTAATAAAGACGCACTCTCTACCCCACTCGCTGGACGTGGAACGAATGGTGATTATGTAGGATTTGAACTTTCTTATCATAAAGAAGCTTCTTCTTCTCACGCCTCCGATGATGTGAGTGGTGGTAATTTTTCGGTTTTAGCTGGTGATTATGAGATTATCTATCAGGAGGATAATAATCTTATAATACCTACGAATGAGAGTGAAATGATAATTCCACGAGGAGAAAGTAAGCCAACATATAAGTGCAATATTACTGTTCTATATAATATTGCAATGGCTGAAAGCATATACACTAAAGATGCTCAAAAGCGACTTTTTGACGAGGCTATAAAGGAGATTCAGCGTCTTAAATCTGATTTGAATAATTATAGCCTAAAGTCTTATCCACAGGTCTTTGAAAAAGATAATCCCTGTCTACAAATAGGGCAAAAGGTTACCTATAATGATGGAAATGGATATCTGTTAACAACAAGAGTGTTAAAGTTGTCAACCAATATCGATTATAACTTTGAGCAAGTAATCACTTTAGGAAACGAAGCTGTTAAAGGTTCAACAACTCAGCTTAAAGAAAAAGTTGATTCTATTATTGCATCAGGCTCAGCTTCTAATAATGGAGGATATACAACATCACAACTTAGCAATATAATTGCAAAGTACGGCACAAGATATTTTCTGTCAAAGCAATACAACGACACTGCGCAGGGATTAATCACATTTGCGAAAGGTCTTATTGCCAAAGGTCTTGCTGATTTGATGATGGGAGCGAAGTTTGGCAACAATGCTATGATTACGGAGTTGGGCGATGCGGTGTTTAATACCATCAAGTCTTTCGATTACGACAATGCGGCTGAACAAGGCTTTTCTGTTGAGAAGGAGAAGAACGGCAAGTATCATGCATTTATCACCAATCTTACCATTTGGGGAAAGGCTATCTTTAACCAACTGGAGGTAAGAAAACTATCGTATGCAGGAGGCAATGTGTACCTTTCGGGCGCAGGAAGCAAGATTATAAAAGTTGTGCCTGTGAAGTGGGAATCTCAAGTTCTTCATACATGGGTGGAGACTACTGTAGAGCTATGCCAAGGCTGGTTCTGCTATCTGTTGGCGGATGACGGAACTACGGCTACAGAGAACCTGTGGAGAGAGGGCGACCAAGTGAGATGCAAGACCATCGGAACACTGACTACGGGAACCACGAACGCAAGCAACAAGAGCTACTGGCGAACAATCCCTGAGCACGGCGTATCGAGTGTGAACGAGAAGATATATGACGGATATGGCAACGAGCTGTATGGAGGACAGATGTTCTCGTGGATAGTAATCGGCAAGCACTCTTTGTCGTTAGACTCGATGACTGAGGAGTTTGCAACGGCAGAGATAGGTGGTATTCCTGAAGCAGGAGACACTATTGTGCTTGACGGTTCGAGAAACGACACGACAAGGCAAGGTGTACTGATACTGGAGAGTACAGGAGAGAACACACCGAGGATTGTGGGCTTCAAGGGTGTGAACAGATACACACACAACGGAAAGGAAGTGTTCGTCATTTCACCTGACGGGTCGAGATTCTACAGCAATCTGTTTGAATGGGTATCTCCAAGCGGTGACACCATACACATGGTGAACTACAGAGGCGAGTGGAAAGAAGGAAGCTATGCCTACTACGACCAAGTGAACCATAACAACGCCCTGTGGACATGTATCAATGAGAGTGGTACAAGTCAAGAGCCTTCGGATACAAGCAGCGACTGGCAGAAGGTGCTGTCGGGAGAGAAGGGAGAGAAAGGCGACAAAGGTGAAAAGGGAGATAGAGGTGACGAAGGACCACAGGGACCTAAAGGAGAAACAGGTGCGCGGGGCGAAACGGGCGCACAGGGACCGCAGGGCGAGAAAGGAGAACAAGGTACTCCTGGTGTGAACGGAAATGACGGAGTGAGCATACTTCTCGTACAGCCCATCGTGCTCGACACTGACGATAACGGCATTGTGTCGGACACCACGGCAGAAGGACGAGTAAAGGTGATGAGAGGTGGCGAGAATGTTACTAATGAGTGCTCAGACGTAAGGGTGAGCTATATGCAGAACTGTACGGCTGCGGCAAGCTTGGCTACAGGATACATAAA
>OJAM01000101.1_pt1 | contig 40285 bp, 31 predicted proteins | sample 1589071 | NCBI WGS metagenome assembly OJAM01 (sample SAMN03283243) | human gut metagenome | biome: human-associated habitat; material: feces | host: Homo sapiens | place: Peru | collected 2012
GACCTTATCTTCCATAAGGGAAAGGTCGCCGATACCTATAATATAGGAGGGTTCAACGAGTGGAAGAACATTGACATTGTGAAACAGGTGATTGCCATCATTGCAAAAATCATGCGTGAAGAGCCACAATATAAAAAGCTCTTGAAAGTGGATTTGAGCCAAATCAACGATGACTTGATCACCTACGTTGCCGATCGCCCTGGACACGACATGAGATACGCCATCGACCCAACTAAAATTGCGATTGAGCTGGGCTGGTATCCAGAAACGCCATTCACAGTGGGCATTGAGAAAACCGTGAGATGGAACCTCGACCACCAAGACTGGGTGGAAAGCGTAACCAGCGGTGATTATCAAAAATATTACGAACAAATGTACGGAAACCGTTAATTCAACATCAATATGAAAGGTATCGTATTAGCAGGCGGTTCGGGCACACGCCTCTACCCCATCACAAAAGGAATCTCAAAACAGCTTGTTCCGATTTACGACAAGCCTATGATATATTATCCCATATCAGTGCTGATGCTGGCAGGGATTAGAGAAATTCTCATCATTTCCACGCCACACGATTTGCCTCTTTTCAAGCGTCTGCTTGGCGATGGCAAAGATTTAGGCGTAGAATTTCAGTATGCGGAGCAGCCAAGTCCCGACGGCTTGGCTCAGGCATTCATTATTGGCGAAGAATTTGTAGGCGACGACAATGTTTGCTTAGTATTAGGCGACAACATTTTCTACGGACAAAGTTTCACCAAAATGCTGACCGATGCCTCGGAACGCACATACAACGAAAACAAATGCACACTGTTTGCTTATCCTGTAATCGACCCAGAGAGATTCGGTGTGGTATCATTTGATACCGACGGCAACGCCACAAAGATTGTGGAAAAGCCAGCCAACCCTGAATCGAAATATGCAGTGACAGGACTTTACTTCTACCCCAACGACGTGGTGAAAGTGGCAAAAAACATCAAACCATCGGCAAGAGGTGAACTTGAAATCACCACTGTGAACCAAGAATTTCTCCAGCAGCAGCGCGTGCATGTGCAAACTTTAGGTAGAGGTTTCGCATGGCTCGACACAGGCACTGCCGAATCGATGATTGACGCATCAAATTTCATTCAAACTATTGAGAACCAACAGGGTGTGCAAGTGGCATCACTTGAAGAAATTTCGTTCAGAAAGGGATGGATTAATAAGACGCAACTCTTAGAGCTTGCTATGCCACTGAAAAAGAACCGCTACGGTCAATATCTCATCAATCTTGCAGAAAATGGTTTGTAAAGAGCCACACATCATAGAGCTTTCAAAGATATGCGACCCAAGAGGTAACTTATCTGTAATTGAGGGTAATGCCGATGTGCCATTCGACATCAAACGCACCTACTGGATATATGATGTGCCCAGTGGAATGAGTCGTTTCGGCCACGCCTTCAAAAAGCAGGAAGAATTTATTGTTGCCCTCTCTGGAAGTTTTGATGTGGTTCTCAACGATGGCAAGGAGGAAAAACGATACCACATGTCACGCTCATATTACGGACTGTATGTGCCGGCAATGATGTGGCGCAGCATCGACAATTTCTCCACCAATTCAGTGGTGTTTGTTCTATCGAGCGAACTCTACGACCCGACCGATTATATTGAAGATTTTAACGAATACAAGGCTTTATTGAGCAATAATGATTGACACCAGCAAATATCTGAGCGCTTCCATCCACGAGTGTAAAATCATCACGCTCGAAAGGCATCACCACGAAAACGGTAATTTAACCGTGGTGGAAGACCACAACGAAGTGCCGTTTAAAATCAAGCGGGTGTACTACCTCTACGACATTCCCGGTGGCGAAGAGCGTGGAGGACATGCCCATAAGGCTTTATATCAACTTATTGTGGCTATTAGCGGCAGCTTTACTGTTAATATCACAGATGGCAGAGAATCGAAGTCGATAACGCTTAACCGCCCCTACGAGGCACTTCTTATAGTGCCAGGGATATGGCGAACGCTCGACAACTTTTCATCGGGTTCGGTTTGTGCTGTTATTGCCAGCGAGCATTATGATGAGAGCGACTACATCAGAAATTATAACGAATTCCTTTTGCTCACTTCAAAAGAGCAAAACAAAAAATAAAATCAATAAATGAAAACATATCCTTTTCTTGATTTAGGTTTAGCCAACAAACCCATTGAAGATGAGTTGAAAAAAGCAGCGTGCAGGGTGATTGAATCAGGCAGATACCTGCATGGTGAAGAAACACACCTGCTTGAGCAAGAAGTAGCGGCTAAATGCGAAGCGAAATATTGTGTGGCTGTAAGCAATGGACTTGATGCTCTGAAACTTATATTTCGTGCCTATAAAGAAATGGGATTGCTCCACGAGGGCGACAAGGTGATAGTACCAGCCAATACCTTCATTGCGAGCGTATTGGCTGTGAGCGACAACGGTCTTGAGCCTATGCTTTGCGAGCCGTCGGAACTCACAATGAATCTCAATCCTGAGAAAATTAATGGGCTGCTCGACGATAAAGTGAAAGCCATACTGCCAGTGCACCTCTACGGCACTGCCTGCTGGTCGGAAACGCTAAAGCAGCTGGCAGAAGAAAGAAATTTGCTCATTATTGAAGACAATGCACAAGCCATTGGTGCGAAAGCATCAACGTGCGGACTTAATGGAACTTTTGCCACCGGTGGTTTAGGCCACGCCTCTGGCATCAGCTTCTACCCCACAAAAAATCTCGGCGGATTGGGCGATGCAGGATCAGTTATCACCAACGATGAGCAATTGGCAAAAATCGTAAAAGCACTCGCGAACTACGGTTCCGACAGACGATACCACAACATCTACAAGGGTTACAACTGCCGCATTGACGAAATGCAAGCAGCGATGCTTAGGGTAAAATTGTCGGTTTTAGACAATGAAACAGAAAGAAGAAATATCATTGCTAAAACTTACAATCAGCATATCTGCAACCCATTGGTAACCGTTCCACACATTTTCCCAGACATGGTGCAAGTGTGGCACCAGTATGTGGTGAGAGTGGAAAAACGCGACCAATTCCGGGAATATTTGGCAGACAACGGTGTGCAGACCGACATTCATTATGCCACCCCTCCGCACCTGCAACCCTGCTATTCTGAGCTTCGCGATAGCAAATTGCCAGTGACTGAAAAGTTGGCGAACGAAGTGGTGAGCCTCCCAATCGCACACCCTATCACAGTAGAAGATGCTGTGGAAATATCAAAGATTATCAACAATTTCAACGCATAAATGAATATGAAAAAAATCAAACTTACAAATCAGCCTGCTCCAATCGGTGTATTTGATTCGGGCTTTGGCGGTCTTTCAATTTTGCGTGAAATTAGAAAGGTTTTGCCTGAATACGATTATATTTTTCTTGGCGACAATGCCCGTGCGCCCTATGGTTCACGCTCTTTCACACTTGTGTATGAATACACGCTTCAAGCCGTTCAGCACCTCTTTGAGCAAGGGTGTTCGCTTGTGATTCTCGCTTGCAACACGGCTTCAGCCAAAGCGCTTCGCACGATACAGCAACACGATTTGCCGATTATCGACAACTCGCGCAGAGTGCTTGGCGTGATTCGTCCAACGGTGGAAAAAGTGGGCGAAATCAGCAAGAACGGCCACATCGGCATCTTTGGCACACCAGCCACCATTCAGAGCGAGAGCTACGATATAGAAATCTCGAAAATGCACCCATCATTTAAGGTGTATGGCCACGCTTGCCCAATGTGGGTGCCACTTGTGGAAAACAAGGAAAGCGACGGTCCTGGTGCCGACTACTTCGTGAAAAAGGACATTGAAGCACTTTTAAGTCAATGCTGCAACATCGACACGGTGATTTTAGGTTGCACCCACTACCCTCTGCTCGTGAATAAAATCAAGAAATATATGCCAGAGAGCGTTCACATTATCGAGCAAGGTGGAATTGTAGCAGAAAGTTTGAAAGACTACCTCCACCGACACCCAGAAATGGAACAAAGATGCTCAAAAGGTGGCACTTGCGAATACTTCACCACCGAAGACGCAGAAAAATTCAGCGAAATGGGTAGTATTTTTGTGAATGAAAAAATCAACGCCAAGCACGTGACGCTATAATGCCCACCGCAGCCCCAATCATCGGCATCGTTAGGCACTCCATAAATGTTGATGGAGAGGGCGTTTGCACACTTGTGGCATTTCATTCCTGCACTTTAAAATGTAAATACTGCCTCAATCCTCATTCGCTTTCTGGAGTGGAGAAATACAAAAAAATCACCCCCGAAGCATTATTGGAAAGGGTGAAAGTTGACGATTTGTATTTTCAAGCCACAAATGGAGGAATCACTTTTGGAGGTGGCGAGCCCATGTTGCGTGCCGAATTTATTGAGGAATTTAAACGGATTTGTCCCTCAAACTGGCGTATATCAATCGAAACGGCATTGAATGTGGAGCAAAGTTTCGTTCAACGACTGCTCGATGTAATCGACCACTATTACATCGATATCAAGGACATCAACAATACTATCTACGAAAGCTACACCGGCAAATCAAACCAACAAGTGATTGAGAATCTAAAATTCTTAGCCAAGCAAAATTTAGCCAACAAAATCACTATCCGAGTGCCGCTAATTCCCGGCTTTAACACAGCCAACGACCAAGAGAAAAGCATCGCCTTTCTCAAAGAACTTGGATTCAAGAATTTCAATAGATTCACATACCTCACCGATACGGAGCGTGCCGATTAGGGATTGTAATAGTCGGTGTGGTAGAAACTGAGCACTTGCTGCGCCGCGCGATACGACTCTACGGCCGGACTGTCGGGATTCAGGTCAATAGCACTCAGATAGGCGTTCATCGCCATTTTCCAATCGCCTTTCTGACGAAATGCATTGCCCCTAAGATAATATACCTCTGCCATCACCTCGTCATCGGCTGGGCTTGCCAAGTATTCGTCGGTAGCTTTAATCACCGCATCGGAGTCACTATTGAACAACAAACTCTTTATCTCTTCTATATTTTTCATTAACTTTGTATTTAGTTTGTAAAGTTAAGACAATTTTCGTAATCGGAATTAAATGAAACGCATAATATTTTCACTCGTTGCTGTTTGCCTATTCCTTTGTGCAAACGGAAAAATCACACCTGAGCAATGCCAAGGCAGCCTTCGCCCCTATCCTAAAACGACCGAGCAAACAGCGGCACCCGACAGTTTAGCACCTGTGTATCTGATTCATATCGGACGCCACGGCTCCCGATTTCCAGCTGGTCCATATTCCGCCAGCACTATGCTGAAAGCACTGAACAAAGCCGACTCGCTGAAAACTTTAACGCCACTGGGTATGCAGTTCAAACGCCTGGTGGAAAACATCATCATTCGCTCTGTGGGCAGATGGGGCGCTTTAGACTCAATCGGCATGAGCGAGCAAAGAGGCATAGCCCGACGCACAGTGAAAAGATGCGCTCCACTGTTCGAGAATGCAAAAATGGTTTCGATTGCCAGTCACTCACCAAGAGCCATCATGAGCATGTACTCGTTCACGCACGAAATCAGCACACAGGCTCCAGGCATAAGTAGCTACACCTACGCAGGAAAGGAGTTTGACCCTCTCGTGCGCCCATTCGATGCCGACTCCGCCTACAAAGCCTACATGAAAAAGAAGCCCTATATGGACATCTACAATAAATATGTGGCAAAAACTGCTCCAAACACCGTAACCCGACTTTTGGGCAAAAACTACCCTGCCACAAAACGAGAATTGCAAGAATTGTCAATCATCGAATACTACAACATCGCCAACATGGAAGCGATGGGCATGACAAACGATTGGCAGCCCTATTTCTCCGAACAAGAATACGAGCAACTATGGTCGTGCTTCAACTTGCGCCAGTATTTTATGCACTGCAAAAACACGCTGTCGGACGCTCCTGCCAACCAGTCTAAACCCCTGTTGCGCGACATTATTAACAAGCTCACTGCCACAAAACAAGGAAAAGCAGAGGCTAACATCGCTACCTACTTTGCACATCAAGAGACTGTGATGCCTTTCATGTCGCTAATGAAGATGACGGGAACGGAATTTAAAGGCAAAGATTGGAGCAAACTCAAAAACAGCGTGCAAGACTACTTCCTCAGTCCAATGGCTGCAAATATTCAATACACCGTATATCGTGGAAAGAGCGGCACATTGTATTTGCGTTGCGACCTGAACGAGCACATCATATCTATCAAAAACGATGACCGACAATATATCAAACTTGATGAAGCAATAGCATATTTCCGCTCATTAGCAAAATGACACACTCGCTTTACTACATATTACCGATAGCACTGATCGTCATGGCAAGCTGCGGAAGCAAGAAAATCGTAGCAAAAGCTGATAGCCCACTACCTGTGGAAATCACAAGTGCGCAAAGCTATATCCACCTCGACACAGCTAAGACCGAAATCATAGAGGACACAGCCGAAACTTACGAATTAGCCCCTTGCGACACGCTAAAATACACCGACTACACCCAAAAGCTGACACGAGGCAGCATGAAGGTGGATTACGAGAGGGAGATTGACATCATCGTGGTTCATTCATCACACGCATTAGGCACCGACACCTTCAACGTGGATGGAGTGATTAACCTCTACAACCGCTACAGCGTGGGCGCGCATTATCTGATAGCGAGAGATGGCGAAATCTACAAATTAGCCGAAGAGAACGACATCGCTTTCCACGCAGGCGAAAGCACATTGCCCTCCGATCCAAGCCGGCACTCGCTCAACAAATCGTCGATAGGCATTGAAATCATCAACAGCCCGATCAGCGGCCCAACTGAAGCGCAATACGAAGCGCTGGCTATGCTCACCGAAGATATTCAAAGCCGCCACAAGATCAAATACATTTATGGACATAGCGACATAGCCCCATCACGCAAATCCGACCCTTGGGCTTTCGACTGGAAAAGATATTTCAATCTGATCAGTTTTTCAAATCCGACGAAAAAGGAAAACGTGCAGTCTGCTGAAAATAAAGATGATAGCGACAAAATCGAAGAAGTTATCATTGAATAATGGCGATAGAAAAATAATAAAAGCACATAAAAAACGCACAATTATTTGTTGAATTAGAAAAAATATTGCTACTTTTGCAAAGAAATTAATGTAGGGTGAAGATACTTGATTGTTATATTTCAGGAACCAAGTTCCCAACACTTTATTCCATCACTGAAGGAATAAAGATTAAAAACAACTCTCTAAAATTCGCCTCGCACATCATAATAACGCATTTACGCACAGAAGACTCTTATCCACAATAAGAGCCTTTTTTCGTTAATTATAGTTAGTTTTGTAAATAGTAAGAGTTATGTCACATTTGAGATTCAAAGAAGTGGAACTGGCATTCAACAGAGAACCAGTGACCGTGGACATTCCGAAGGAAGCTCCTTCTGAGTATTATGGCAAATATGTGTTTAACAGAAAAGCCATGTTCAAGTATTTACCAAAGAAGACGTTCGATGCTCTCACCTACGCCATCGACAACAAGAAGCCTCTCGACATCGCAGTAGCCGATAGCGTGGCTGCCGGTCTTCAGAAATGGGCTATGGAAAAAGGGTGTACGCACTACACACACTGGTTTCACCCACTCACCGACGGCACAGCTGAAAAGCATGACTCATTCATTGAGCACGACGGCAAGTCAGGAGTGATTGAAGAATTTAGCGGCAAGCTACTCATTCAGCAAGAGCCTGACGCCTCAAGTTTCCCAAATGGTGGCATTCGCAATACATTCGAGGCTCGTGGGTATTCGGCATGGGACATTTCATCGCCAGCCTTTATCCACGACAACACCTTGTGCATCCCTACAATTTTCATCTCATACTCAGGTGAATCACTCGACTATAAGACACCGCTGCTAAGAGCACTGAACAGCGTTGACAAAGCTGCTACAGCTGTAGCACAATATTTTGACGAAAACGTAAAACATGTGACTTCCAACCTCGGTTGGGAACAGGAATACTTCTTGGTAGATGAAGCCCTGTTTGCTGCACGCCCCGACTTAATCATGACAGGCCGCACGCTAATGGGACATGAAAGTGCCAAGAACCAACAACTTGAAGACCACTATTTCGGTGCCATTCCAATGCGTGTGGAAGAATTTATGCTCGATTTGGAAATCGAGTGCCACAAGCTCGGAATCCCTGCAAAAACCCGACACAATGAAGTGGCTCCTAACCAGTTTGAATTGGCACCAATTTTTGAGGAATCAAACTTGGCAAACGACCACAACCTCCTTTTGATGAAGGTGATGGCACAAGTTGCACGTCGCCACCACTTCCGTGTGCTTCTTCACGAAAAGCCATTTGCCGGCATCAACGGCAGCGGCAAGCACAACAACTGGAGTTTGAGCACCGACACCGGCGTGCTGCTTTTCAAACCAGGCAAAACCGTCAAAGAGAATTTGCAGTTCATCACCTTTATGAGTAATGTGATGAGCACAGTATATAAATACAACGGTCTGATCAAGGCGTCAATCTCATCAGCCACCAACGCACACCGCTTGGGCGCAAACGAGGCACCACCAGCAATTATCTCAATTTTCATGGGCGAACAAATCAGCAGCATTCTTGAATCGCTGGTAAACGCTGATAAGGAAGACCGCTTGAATGTGAGCGGAAAATCTGGCCTTTCATTAAATATGAGCCAGATTCCAGAGCTACTTCTCGACAACACCGACCGTAACCGCACATCTCCATTCGCATTCACTGGCAATAGATTCGAATTCCGCGCCGTGGGTTCATCAGCCAACTGCGCAAGCGCAATGATTGCCGTAAACTCAGCCTTGGCAGAGCAATTAATGGAATTTAAAGAAGCAGTAGATGCCCGTGTGGCAAAGGGTGAAGCGGTGTTTGACGCTATTCTTGCTGAAAACAAGAAACTGATTAAAGAATCTAAAGCCATTCATTTTGATGGTAATGGATATAGCGAAGAGTGGAAAGAGGAGGCAAAACGCCGCGGTTTGGACTGCGAAACATCTGTTCCATTGATTTTCGACAGATATCTTGACGAAAAGACTGTAAACATGTTCCAAAAAGTGGGTGTGTTCACAAAGGTGGAACTTGAGGCACGCAACGAGGTGAAATGGGAAACCTACACCAAGAAAGTACAAATTGAGTCAAGGTGTTTCGGCGATATGGCTTTGAACCACATCATTCCTGTGGCAACAAAGTACCAGAATATGCTGCTCGACAATGTGTATAAAATCAAGAGCCTGTTCCCACACGAGAAAGGCGAAAAGATTGCCGCACAAGATATGACGATGATTGAAAACATGGCAGAGCACATGCAATTCATCAAAGACAAGGTGCAAGAGATGATTGAGGCAAGAAAGGTAGCCAACAAGATTGAAAGCCAACGCGAAAAGGCAATTGCCTACCACGACACTGTGGTGCCATACCTCGAAAGCATCAGATACCACATCGACAAGCTCGAACTGATGGTTGACGATGAGATGTGGCCACTGCCAAAATATCGCGAACTCTTATTTATCAGATAATATTACATAATCATATATGCCTTGCGGTATGCATTTGCCGCAAGGTTATTTTTCTTTTTTAGCATGGAAATACTGAAACATGAGTGTGGCATTGCAATGGTGCGATTGCTGAAACCACTCAACTATTATGAGGAAAAGTATGGCACTTCCCAATATGGGCTAAACAAACTTTACCTACTGATGGAAAAACAGCACAATCGTGGACAAGAGGGTGCTGGTATCGGTTGCGTGAACTTGAAAGCACGCCCTGGCAACGAATATGTTTACAGAGAAAGAGGATTAGGCTCAGGTGCTATTAGCGAAATCTTCGACAATGCAAGAAAAAGAATTATAGCTGCGCAAGAATCACACGAAGACTCCAATAATCTCCCATTTCTCGGCGAGATTTACATGGGGCACCTTCGCTACAGCACCACTGGCAAGCATGGCATCAGCTATGTGCACCCATTCCTGCGACGCAACAACTGGAAATCACGCAATCTGCTGCTTTGCGGTAATTTCAACATCACCAATGTGGAGGAAGTGTTCTCCAAAGTAGTGGAGGAAGGCCAGCACCCACGAATCTATAGCGATACTGTGATTTTGCTGGAGCAAATTGGCTATTATCTCGACAAGGAAAACCAACGCCTCTACGACCAATTCAAAGCTGAAGGATTCGACGGCGTGGCACTGACCAACAAGATTGAAGATAACATAGACTTCGCAAATGTGATTAAAGAACCTTCCAAGACTTGGGACGGTGGTTTTGTGATTTGCGGTGCAGATGGCAGTGGCGATATTTTTATCCTTCGCGACCCCAATGGCATACGCCCATGTTTCTATTACTTAGATGATGAGGCTTTCGTAGCAGCATCCGAACGCCCTGTAATTCAAACAGCCATGAATGTAAGGATTGGCGACATCAAAGAACTTGAACCGGGAGAGGCGATTATGGTCAGCAAGCATGGAAAAGTGACCACCAAACAAATTTTGCCAAAACTCGACAACCAGAAATGCTCATTTGAAAGAATTTATTTCTCTCGTGGCAGCGATGCCGATATCTACAAGGAGCGCAAGTTGCTGGGCAAAAATCTGACCGAGAAAATTCTAAAAGCCGTAGATTACGACTTAGACAACACGATACTTTCGTTCATTCCAAACACGGCTGAAGTGGCATACATCGGCATGTGTGAGGGCGTAGATGAATACGAAAAAGAGTTGCAATGCAAGGAAATCCTGAAACTGGATAGCCACGCACCGGATTTCCCAGAAAAAATCAAAAAAATACTCAATAAACGGGTAAGGAAAGAGAAAATTGCTATTAAAGACATCAAGTTGCGCACCTTCATTGCCGAGGGTAAATCGAGAAACGAACTGGCAGCGCATGTGTATGATGTGACCTACGGACAGGTGAAGAACGATGTTGATAATTTGGTTATCATCGACGACAGCATCGTGCGTGGCACCACGCTCAAGCAATCCATCGTCAGGATTCTCGATCGCTTGCACCCGAAAAGAATTGTGGTGGTATCTTCTTCTCCACAAGTGCGTTTCCCCGACTATTACGGTATCGACATGTCGAGAATGGCGGAATTTTGCGCTTTCCGTGCAGCAATCGCCTTAATTCAAGAACGTGGAATGGGCGATTTGATTACCAGCACCTATAAAAAATGCAAAGCACAGGAGGATTGGAAGAAAGAGGATGTGGTGAACTATGTGATGGAAATTTATGCTCCGTTTACCGACGAGGAAATTTCCGACAAAATAGCAGAAATGATTACTGGACCGGAAATCAAGGCTGAGGTGAAACTCGTTTACCAATCAATCGAAGGATTGCACAACGCTATTCCCAATCACCCCGGCGACTGGTATTTTTCGGGTAACTACCCCACTCCTGGCGGAAACAAGATGGTAAACCAGGCGTTCATCAACTGGTATGAGGGAAATCCCGATAAGCGATAAAACCAACTATTTACTCAAATCGGTCATTAGGGCTCCTAATGGCCGATTTGTTATTATTGTAGTGGTACAGGATTGAAATAGGTGTCAGAGTCGGCATCAAACTTTAGAAAACCCTCATCTACCAAAAATGAGAGATTATCCATAATGTCGTCTTTCGAGAACGCAAGGGTGCTGACAAACTCTTCAATCTTGCGTGGTTTCAGTTGTGCCATATACAAAATGCCTCTTCTCACATCTTCTTGTGTGTAGCTGGCTTTTTGTTTTTCAGCAATACAAACATCACAATTTCCACAGTTGTCATGGGTTTTTTCGCCAAAATATGACAAAAGAATTTTCTCGCGGCAAACCGACGATCCAAAGGCGTAACCGATGACCGACTCAATGCGTTGCTCCATTCGCTCACGTTGGTGTTCGTAGATGGTCAAAGGAATTTGCACATACTTTGGTTCTTCTCGCGAAGTGGTGATCACGATATACGCCGTGCGCTTTCGGGGTATGTAATGCAGAATGCGCTGGCGCGTCAATTCAATCAGCGCATCGTAAATTTGCTGGTCGGTAAGTCCGTAGCGGAACGAGAGCACCGACTCGTTGATGAAAACATAGTCGGAAAACAGCCCAGTGTAGGTGCGCAACAATGCTTGAAGCACCTTGTCAACATCTGCATTAGAAGTGTGAATGTGGTATAATTCTTCCTTAGTGGCAAGAATCATCACCCTCGACTGATGGTCCATTTCCTCGATATACTCAATGTAGCCAGCTTGAGTGAGCAGTTTGAGCGCACTGTGGGTGGGAAGAATCGGAAATTTGAAAGTGCGGCAAAATAGTTCGAAATTAAACTCGTACTGATGCTGATAGCCCTCGCCCAAAGCCACATGCAAATGGTTGCAGAGCATTTCATACACCATTTTGATGAAATCGCGTTCGGGATATGAGTCGGTGATGTGACGGCGAAGCGTGCGTTCGTCGTTATGCCCCGTGAGCAACACAGCATACGAGCGTTTGCCATCGCGGCCAGCACGGCCAGCCTCTTGATAGTATTCCTCAAGCGAATTGGGAATATCCACATGCACCACCACACGGACATCGGGTTTGTCAATGCCCATGCCAAAAGCATTAGTGGCAACAATCACACGAATCTCGCCCGATTTCCATTTGTTTTGCTTATCCGCCTTATCTTCCACATAGAGTCCTGCATGGAAGAAATCGGCACTGATGCCAAATCTGATAAGTTGGTCGGCAATTTCTTTGGTGCGCTTGCGGCTTCGCACATACACAATGGCTGAGCCTGAAACGGATTTGAGAATGTGAACCAGTTCCCTAATTTTCTCATCAGTGGGGCGAACCACATAGGATAAATTATCGCGCGCAAAACTCTTTTTGAAAATAGCGGGCTCCTTGAACTCCAGTTGCTTGACAATATCATCAACCACCACTTCGGTAGCTGTGGCGGTAAGGGCAAGCACTGGCGTGTCGGGGAAATATTGTCGGATTGAGGCAATTTGCAGGAATGACGGGCGGAAATCGTAACCCCATTGTGAGATACAATGCGCCTCATCGACAACAATCATACTCAAATTCATCAACCGAAGTTGGTCGACGAACGATTTTGAGCAAAGGCGCTCTGGGGAAACGTATAAAAACTTATACTTCCCAAAGCGACATTTCTCAAACACTTTCTTGGTTTCGGAAAACGACAGCCCAGCATAAAGGTAGCAGGCTTTGATGCGTCGCTCCAACAGGTTATCCACTTGGTCTTTCATCAATGAAATGATGGGCGTAACCACCAAAGTGATTCCGTCGAGAATCATACCGGGCACTTGGAAAGTAATACTCTTTCCACCACCCGTAGGCATAAGCCCCAACGTATCATTCCCAGCCAGAACCGACTGAATGATATCTTCTTGAAGGGGGCGAAAACTATCGTACCCCCAATATTTTTTTAGTATCTCATGCGGGCTTCTCATCACCAACCGCTTCTTGGTCGTGAATTCTGATAGCTTTAATCAGCAGTTGAACCGTGGTAGCGCCTCTACGCTTGTTTTCTTCGATGGTGTAGCAGATGTCGAATGGCTTGCGCTGCTTAATATAGTCGAAATATTCCGACATATTAAAGCCAATGCCATTCATAATCTTATTGCTCTTACTATCTACAAGCTCAAACTTGATATGCTCCATTTTGCGACCAACAATTTTGCTGGTACCGAAATCAAACACATTACGAGTGAAGAACACTGGTTTTGTGTTGTCGGGACCAAATGGGTTGAACAGGCGCAACGTTTTGAGCAATTCAGGGTTAATCTGGTCAAAATCGAGCTCACAATCCAAATTGATTTGAGGCGTAACCTGCTCAAGTTCGATATGCGACTCCACGTATTCGGTGAGGCGGCGACGGAATTCCCCGATATTCTCCACTTTCATCGAAAGGCCCACTGCATTGGTGTGGCCACCGAAAGTTTCGAGTAGGTCGCGGTTTTCATTAATCGCCTTATAGATGTCGAAACCGTTCACAGAGCGTGATGAACCGATAGCAATGCCGTCGGCATCATAAGTAAGCACCACCGATGGACGGAAATGCAATTCTGCCAAGCGCGATGCCACAATGCCGATAATGCCCTTATGCCAGTTCTCGTCATAAATAACAATCGGCTTCTTGCCTTGGATTTGCTTTTTGTGATTTTCAATAATCACATTAGCCTCTTCCGTGCTACGGCGGTCAAGCTCTTTGCGGTCTTTGTTATACTGGTCGATGCGCTTGCTGATTTCGTAGGCTTCCGAACTGCTCTTGGTCACAAGCAGCTTCACCGACTCCGTGCCCGACTCCATACGTCCCGATGCATTGATGCGAGGACCAATCTTGAAGATGATGTCGGAAATGGTGATTTCCTTGTTCGACAAGCCACAGAGCTTGATGATGCTTCGGAAACCCACATTTGGATTCGAGTTCAATCGCTTCAAACCATAGTAAGCAAGCACACGGTTTTCGCCCACGATTGGCACAATATCGGCAGCAATACTTACAGCGCACAAATCCAGCAGACTCTCAAGCCCATACATGTTGTCCATGCCATTGCTGATGGCAAAACCTTGCATAAACTTGAAGCCTACACAGCAGCCACACAATTCCTTGAACGGATATTTGTCGTCTTTGAGTTTTGGGTTAAGGATAGCCACAGCGTCGGGCAACACATCATCAGGAACATGGTGGTCACACACAATGAAATCGATACCCAGCGACTTGGCATAGGCAATTTCTTCAATCGCCTTAATACCGCAGTCGAGAATAATAATCAACTTTACGCCAATACTGTGAGCATAATCCACGCTTTTTATGGATATGCCATAACCCTCATCGTCGCGCGTGGGCACATAGTACTCCACGTTTGAGTAGAAGTTAAGTAGATAACGGTACACCAGGGCCACAGCCGTAGTGCCATCGACATCGTAGTCGCCATACACCATTATCTTTTCTTTTGCCCCTAAAGCATCATTCAGACGGGCAACAGCCTTGTCCATGTCCCTCATCAGGAATGGATCGTGCAATTGGCTCAACGATGGATAGAAAAACTCCCGGACTTGCTCCCGAGTTTTTATACCACGTTGCACCAAAAGACGGGCTATAGGAGCGCAGTTGGGGAACCGTGTCGCCAGCTGGGCTTCTATCTTGCTTTCTTCGGATGTTAGAGGTAAGTAATTCCATTTACTTATCATTTATGTTGTCATTTTTATTGGCAACTGGGGCAACGCAACGAGCGTTGAAGGGTGTATATAAAAATACCATGCCGAAATAGTTTTTTCATTCGGCAAAAAACCGATTCCTTATCATGAGTGCCAGTCGAAAACAGAGACCTCAAATGGAATCAGATGAAATGGCTGAAACAGTTTATAATTAGGAGGTTACCTATTATTGGAAGTCCACAACAGAATAACGCACGACACCATTCCGCATATTTTACGCAAATATACGGCAAAAAGCAATAAAATGCAACAAAAACAGGATATTATTTTTTGATATTCACATCTAATTGCGGGAATGGGAATTCGAACCCTTCCTTTGGAAGACGCTTATATATTTCTTCGCCTATGGCAAACTTCACATCCCAATACACGGAATTATCCACCCATGCACGCACCACAAGCGCCACATCACTGCCACCCAATTCGCTCACAGCCACAAAAGGAGCGGTGGCAACAGGGCAAATATTGGCATCGGGCTCATGGATAATGCGCTCGTCATCTGCCAAAATCCCCAAAATCACCTTTCTTGCCTTATCTATGTCGGAGCCATAGGCAATCGACACTTTCCATTCCACTCTGCGATACTTTTCAGACGAGAAATTATTGATCACACCTGTGGACAAGCCACCATTCGGAATCACTATCCGCTCATTGCTGTTGGTGGTTATGATGGTGTGGAAAATTTGTATTTCTCTCACCACACCCATGTTGCTGCCAAACACTATATAGTCGCCCACTTTGTAGGGTTTGAGGAGCAAAATCAGCACGCCACCAGCGAAGTTTTGAAGCGTTCCACTCAGTGCCATGCCTACTGCCACACCAGCCGAAGCAAAGAGGGCGATAAACGAACTCGTTTCGATTCCGATGATGCCAATCACTGAGACAATCAAGATGAACATCAGCGTGATTTTCAACAAACTCAACAGGAATGTTGCAAGTGAAGGTTCAATGTTGCGACGTTGAAGAAAAACTTTAAGTATGGCATGGAGTTTGCCTATCACAAACTTGCCTGCATAGAACACCAGTACGGCAATTACCAAGTGGAAACAGAATGTCACCACCTTCGAAACCAAACCCTGTAGAATTTCGGTCCAAGGAAATGCCTCAAGCTCCGAAATATTGGTTGGAGCTTTTTGTATAAGTGAATCGGGGTTGAGGATGGATTGCATTTTAGCCACCTTCGCCGAATCAACTACCTGCGGAACTTGTAACAATAAGTGTGAAAGCATAATCAAATTTTATTATCAATACGCAAATTTAACTAAATATCGTAAAATCGGCAAAATAATAAAATAAATAGAATTAACTTTGCGAAAACAAACGAAAATGAAGACAGAAAAAATCATATTATTCCTCACGCTTTTCTTACTGGCGAGCGCGCCAATCGGCACCAACGCCCAAGTGATTTCATCGCTCAACGAGCAAAACACAAAGATTGCGAAGCAAGAGAAACCCATGCCCAAAAAGCAAACACAATTCTCGGCACAAGGTGCCACAAAAGTGAGCATCGACACCACCACCATCTATTACACTTACCTTGATTCGGCACAAAATTGCATCGATGAAAAGAATTGGAGTAAAGCTGAAGATTTCATACGCAAATCCATTAAGAGCGAGCCAGGTAACCCCAACAACTCCCTACTGATTTCAAACCTTGCCACTATCCAAAGATATCAAGGAAAACTTGAAGATGCAATCAAGAACTACACCCTTGCCATCGACATGACTCCAAACGCCATCACGCTACTCAACAATCGCGCCTCATTATATATAGAGGCGAACCAAGTGGACAATGCGATGAGCGACTACAAAAAAATCATAGCCATCGAGCCCGACAACGAGGAGGCGCGCTATAATATCGGTATGATCTATCTGGAGAAAAACGATTTCAAGGAAGCCGAACGCCAATTTGATGAGATTTCACGATACCACCCCAATTCCCTGCTCTCGAATGAAGGCAAGGCATTCCTTTGTAAAGCCACCGGCAATTACACAAAGGCGGCGAGCCATTTCTCGGAAGTGATTAAAGCCTCGCCATCGGTGACGCTTTTGGCGAACAGAGCCGACTGCTATTTGATGACGAACAAACTGAGTGAAGCAGCCGACGACATCAACAGCGCCATTCAAATCACCCCCGACGACGGCTATCTTTACCTGTTGCGCGCAAAATTGAAAAAAATGCGCTACGAAAATGATGAATCGAAAAAAGATATTCAATTAGCTATCGACCATGGAGTTGACCCGAAATTGGCGAAAGAGATGCTGAAATAAGCTCAGAAATATCGAAAAAATAATTTTGAATTACGCCCAAAAAGGAGTACTTTTGTAGTATGATTTCAATGATTGAGCACATAGAATATTTGATGTTGAGTAACGATTGTGTAGTTGTTCCTGGCCTTGGCGCATTTATTGCCCAATACACCAGTAGCCATAACTGCGCACAGAATTCCACATTCACATCGCCCAAACGCAGCATCAGTTTCAATGCATCAATCAATCACAACGATGGGTTGTTGGCCAACTCTATTGCCAAAAAAGCGTCGATTCCTTACGCAGAGGCTTTGAAGCAAATTGAGAAAAGCACCACCATCTGCCGCCAAGCATTGAGCGACGGCTCGGAAGTGCCTTTTGGCAGACTGGGCTTTTTCATCAACAACGGTGAAGGCCATATTGAATTCATCCCATTCCATCACGAACTTGCTAACGACGACTTCTTCGGACTTCAATCATTCTCGTTCCCCACTTTAGCAGAACGAAATGCACAGGTGGCTGCTGAAGAAACCGTGAGCGAAACTTATAGCGAGCCTGAAATCAATATTGGCAGAAGAAAATGGTTCAGCCACAAGGCTGTGCAAATTGCAGCATCTATCGTGATGCTGGTTTGTCTCACGTTTGCGCTCTCCACTCCTATCATCGTCGATAAACCCACCCACCAGTTGGCAACGCTGAATGTGCCTACACCCACCATGCCAAAGCACAAGGTGGTGAAAGCCGAGGAAATCAGCCAGCAAAAGAAAGTGGAAGCAGCCAGCGAAAAAAAAGAGACTAACCCAAACGGCCGCTACGCCATCATTATCTGTTCGCTGAAAAAGCAGAGCCAAGTTGCCCAATATTTCCAAGAAAATAAGGACATCAACCCAGCCAACGTAATCAAGAAGAATGGGTATTACATGATTTATTTCAATCGTGGCGACAACTATCAAGAATTGGTAAAAGAGGCCAAGCAAATGCCAAAGCCATATACCGAATTCTGGATTACCCAAGTATAAACAAAGAAATCAATACAAATCAAGGCAAATAAATTACATCTTCGGGGTTTTGTCGCGACGACAAGACCTCGTTATTTTAAAAGCATAACACATAGAGGTTGCGATTGAAACATACCAAAGGCATGTCCCTACAATTTGTATGTAAATTAAGCAAATCTTTTGTACAAAACTCCACCCATAACCGTCAATGAATCACAAAACACACATTTTCAAAAAAATAGACACTCGGTTTTGTTTTTCAAAAAAAACAAACTAAATTTGCAAAATAACCAATTAATTTAAAACTTATGGAAAAGAACTCAACCACCAGGTATCATTATTGTAAAACGATAAAGAACCAATCTGATTTAACCAACTTCGCTAACAAAATCAAATCAAACAATTTTTCATCAAAAGAAAAGCTTGAGATTATAATAGACTATGAAGGAGAACTAACTTTGCCTAATAGTTTAATTTTCAACCATCAGGATATAGAAATCAGAGGAAAAGGAAAAGAACTCACCACAATTTGTGTGAATGATGAATTTGTTTTTAAAGATGATTGCATAATTGGTGTGATGGGGAATCCCCCTCATAATGGAGACAAAGAACATCCTGTTGCAGTAAAGATTACAGACTTAACTATTAAAAGTAAAGTCAACCGCAGCATTTATGAGCAAGACAAAACAACAAAATTTATACAGGGGTGTTTTGCAATAAAAATCTATTGTGCATCAAAAGTGGAATTTCACTCTATAAAAATTCATGTTGAAGACATTGCTTGTACAAATGTTGACATTCGAAAAGGTGAAAACATCAATATTACAGATTGTGAATTTATCAACTATAACCGCCAGATGATGGGAGGTGTTATATGGCTTAGGGGAGATATTAAAAACGCAAATGTTCACAATAATGTTATTAGAAAGTATGGAAATGACGAAGCAATTGGTATTTGGAGCGTCAATAACTATATTGGTATAAGTGATGGAGCCACTGAAATCAGAAAAGAGCATATTCATATCAATGGAAATGAATTTTACAATGAAATTGTTCCATATATTCCTAATACAGAAATTGAGACAATTGACGATTTCACTCCAGATGAAAACATGCCCAGTATTGATTTTCCGGACAGAATTGAAACAGGCATAATCGGAGATTGGGATGGTGCAATTGATCGTTATTTAGTTATATTTACAAACCAAGATGACAATCTGGTCAAAACACAAGATGGAACCTCAATCGTACTTAGCAAAACTCCTGTTAGGCATATTGTGAAAGACGTCCATGTAAACGGCAACACTTTTCACATGAACGCCCCTGTAAAAATCACAGCCTCATTCGTTTTCGACACATACACAGAATATGAAGATATTAGCTTTAACGACAATTTGATGATTTATTCAAATTGGCAAAATGGGACATTTGATACAAAGAGCTTTTATGGCCCGATGGATGTGAGCGTTCTCTATGACGTTTGCTATGGAGAAGGCAACGAACTTGATGCGATAAACGCCTACTCAGGGTTCTGCAATAGCCCTGTAGAGGTATGTAGAAACATTTTCAAATCGGATTGTCATGTTAATGTATATGAAGATAACGAGTTCCATTCCTGTTTAAACATGGAAGGAACAAATGTCATATTCAATGATAACACTATTGAATATATATACAAAAACAATTACAATTACCCTTTGGATTTTGCAAAAGCGGGCTATATCATGCTCTATGGCTCATCAAAGAGCTTTAATGTAATTGCCCACAGAAACTGGGCAAAAGGACTCATGGCTATAATGGTGGCCTCAAAAGAAAATCCAACAAATACAGCAGGATTCGTCCCAATAGAATCTGTATCACTTGAAGCGAAAGATAATCATTTTGAAGGCGACACTCGTATTTTTGCAAGAAATGTACAAAATGCCACATACAACTGTTGCAACAATTATATCAAAAGTGACTATGAGCTATGTCTTCTCGTTGAGCAAGCTCAATATCAGTCAGTTACATTCTGTAGCAATGTCGTAGCACGAAATATCATTAATCCGTCAAGAAACAAAATTGCTATTTACTATACACAAGGCACACCTTATCAGCGATGCCTTTTCGTAGCAACGGATAATACATTCAGATACGGTAGTGGAACGGACATTGCCGACACTAACAAAGAGTTTATATACTTTCCTCAAGCTAATGACACATTCTGTCTGTATGACACAGGCAACATCATTGAGTTTATTGATGATAGTGAATCAAACGATAGTATATAATACTACAAAAAACAACTTATTAGTTTAAAATTAAATATACATATTTATGAAAAAGACGATATTATTCTTGGCATTTATTATGGCTTTGATTTCGTTCGATGCTTTGGCTGGGGTAGATTCGCTTTTGTATGAAATCAATCCATCATTAACGCAAAGGGGGGTGCGTGTGCCAAACTGGAAAGAAACCAATCAATATATCAATCTTGGAATGCTGAAGTATCAAGTAATAACCGATACAGCAAAGCAGGAAACATTCGCCATTCTAAACCAAGTGGATACGGCACTGAAAGGAAGCGTGGAGATTCCGCAGTATATACATTCAGAAAGTGGCAACGATTTGGAAGTGCGAGGCTTGGGGCTGTACGCATTTTATTTAGGGAGGGTTTCGAAAGTCACTCTTCCTGAAAGCGTAGAGTACATTGGCGATTGTGCCTTTTACCGCTGCTACGGATTAGAGAAGTTGAATATTCCAGAAAAAGTACACACAATAGGCAACTGGGCATTAGTTTACACAGCATTAGACTCAATTCGCTTTCCAGAAAACCTTGTAAACTTAGGTGATTTGAGGTATGATGGTGCTCTTGATAATAAAAACCACTATCGCAACGTAAAATACATTTATTTTGGGAAGAACATCAAAGATATTAATACGAAAGTAGAAAGGGATGGCTATAGTGGCGGTGGTCGTTACCATGCTTATCCAGAGCTAATTGGACATTTTCCTGCATTAGAAACTATTGATGTGTCGCCAGACAATGAAGTGTATTATAGCAATGACGGCGTACTGTATGAAAAGGAAAAGAATGCTTTTTGCCTATATCCATGGGGTAAAAAAGACAAGATTTATCGGATGCCCGATAATGTGACTTTGAAATACAGCTCTCAATACAACAATTTGAATTGGTTTGGTGGAACTTGGACTGAGATATGGAGCACCAATTTACAAGTAATCAAACTGTCTGATGCAATTGACACTCTCCAATTTGCGTTTATTTCTGGCTGTCCAAACATAAAGACAGTAATTATGCCTCTAAACCTAAAATACTCCAGTCGTTTTTGTTTAGATCCGCTTGATAATACTTATTGTTCAACCCTGAGGTCGCTATATGCACGAAATCCCATTCCATGTGATTTTGATTATCACGATTATGAAGGGAAAATCTTAGCGTCATATTACAATGCCACATTATTTGTTCCCAGGGGCAGCCTCAAAGCCTACAAGGCTCACCCTGTTTGGAAACATATTGTTAAAGAAATAAAGGAATATGACACTATTGATTACAGCACCGATGACGACAGCTCGTTTGATGAACTTTATGCCGACAATGACCATGCAGTGATTGATGGCAACACCGTGAGAATTGTCAGCAACGACCACAAATCCCCTGCATATATCTACGATATGCAAGGCCGTGTGATTTTTGCTGGCACAAACAGAGAGTTCACTATCAATCGCAAAGGCATCTTCCTTTTGAGGTTCAATAACCTGTCAAAGAAATTCATCATTAGATAAATTAACCCAAACCAGTTATTTGGGCTTAATCAACATTAAAGCAAATCCCCTCTGAAATAAATGTGACTTTGGAGGGGATTCTATTTGAGGTTGGATTGATTCTTTCGCATTACTTCAGACTAATGGTTGGGTTAGAAGATGCTTGAAAGTAGGGTTTGCTTTTCTGCTTCTGATTTGAAGCAGGATTCTGGGATAACGAGAAAGCGATATTTACTCGATTCTATTTGCAAGAGTATTTTGCGCTTGTGGGTATGGATTTTTTTCACCCCACCCTTATTCACTGTTACGGTGCGAAGTTTTGGGTTTTCAAATTCCAGCACGAGAGCCCCATCGGAGGTCAGCGAAATCGTTTTCTCTGAAATCGACCACACCATTGAATTGGTGAGCATATAATTAAAATACAGCAGAATCATGATGAAGGGCACAACCACAAACAGCACCATTAGTGATGCTATCAAAATGCGGATGTCGTGAACGGACAAACACCCACACACCAATAACGGAAACAAGAAGAAAATCCAATTATCGGAAATGAAGTGGGAAAACACTGCTTTTGCATATTCCCCACTTGTGATTTTGTAAGAAATTGACAATTTCAAATTATTCAGGGTGATTTTCTGCGTTGTGATTATTTCTTTTTTGCGGCAAACTTGGCTCTCCGTTTAGCCAGTTCCTCGTAGCCTTTGCGAAAAGTGTCCATGTTTTGAGGAATCAGGATTTGGCAATAGCCAGTGCCTTGCTTATTGTAAAGCTTCTGTAAATTCACATAATGCTTGCCATTGCCACGCTTAATTGGGAACACCTCATTTTCACGCTTGTTCACTATATCGCATTGTGGAGAATGATTGTCCTTGCCTTTGCCCACCAAACATTCAGGCACACCATTTTCCCAAAGCCACACCGGGAAGATTTCGGCACATGGTGGATAACCCAAACCCATCCACATGGTGGTGAGCAACGGATTTTCGCCAGGCAGCACGCCCTCAATCACTGTGGTGGCGGTAGAAATGCGTCGTGGAATGAAATCCTGGTCCACCACCCATTCTGTGTCAGAATTGGTGAAGTCCTTATCAAGCACGCTGTGATAAAAAGTGCGCGACACTTCTTCCGTAAACACGGCAGGAGTGAAGTCGTGGCGCATAATGTGTGGTGCGAGCAGTTTTTTCTCATTGGATTCACGCACATATCCAGCGCCATCGTCAACACGGCCACTATATGAATAGTTGGTGCGCATCAAAATGCCATCAGGAGCATCTTTCAGGTCGTATTTCACCAAAGTGTAGTTTCCTGTCTCGAAATAGGCACCATTGCCATCGGCATCAATCACGCCAAAGTTGGCCTCCACGCCTCTTGGCTGTGGGAGCGACTTCAAGAGTTGCTCAAACTCATCAACGGTGGCGCATCGCTCAAGTGCCATGCGCATCACCACGCCTTCCTTGTCCTTCTCCTTCACTTTGTCGTCATTGAGATTGTAGGAAGCCGTGTTCATGATGGCAAATCCCTTTTCGTTATAACCAATCCAAGCGGCGGTGTCACGCTTGTCGCGCGCATCAAACAGCGCCACAAATTCGTAGCAGCCCTTATGAGCGGCAAAACGCTTCACCCTATTGTTCTGGTCGTTGGTGTCGCGATTTTTCCACAAAAGAGGGCGCCCATTGGCGGTGAGTTTTCCCGACACAATAGCCGAAGTGCAAGCAAATGCCTCAACAGCAAATGCCGCTAAAGCCATGAGTAATATCTTTTTTACATTCATATCGTATTGGTTTTGACCTCAAAATTAGTAAAGAGAATGGGAATAAGCAAAAAAATGTGTAACTTTGAACTTTATAACGCAAAATAATGGAAAAATACGTTTATTCAATAGATATAAAAGTCCGCGACTACGAGCTCGACGCAGAAGGCATCGTCAATAACGCCAACTATCTCCACTATTTGGAATACACCCGCCACTGCTTTTGTGAAGACTGCGGCTTCTCGTTCAAAAGAATGGGCGAGGAAGGCATCGTGCCTGTGATGAGCCACATTGAGGCCGACTTCAAGACACCGCTACGCAGCGGCGACACCATGACCAGCAAACTGTGGCTGGAAATGAAGGGAGTGAGAATGATTTTTCACCAGCACATCATCAACAAGAACACTGGCGACGACGTGTTCCACGCCAGCGCCACTATCGTATGCTTAGAGAACGGACGAATCAGCAGATGCGAAAAACTCAAGGAGGCTTTTAAAGAATATTTGCGATGATGCCTGATTTGCTCTATAAGATGGCTTTTGCCTCGGTTAGGGGCATGGGCGTGGACTTGGCTCAAAAGATCCTCGATGTGCTTGGCGACGAGAAAGAGTTTTTCGCCATCAGCGAGAAGGAGTTGCGCCTCATCACCAAAAGCAAGAGCAAAATTCTGGAGCGTGCATATCGCAATTCCTGCCTTGAAAAAGCGGAAAAGGAAATTGAGTTTGTAAACTCACACCACATCAAGGTAAGTTATTTTACAGAAAGCGACTATCCGCAACGCCTACTGAACACCACCGATGCGCCCATACTGTTATACAGCGTGGGCAACACCGATTTCAACAAAAAGCACATCGTGAGCATAGTGGGCACTCGCAAGTGCACCGAGTACGGCCGCAGAATGTGCGAAAAGCTTGTGAAAGAGCTGTCGGAGGCTATTCCTGATGTGATTACTGTGAGCGGACTGGCGTTTGGCATCGACATTGCCGCCCACAACGCTTCACTGAAAAACAATTGCGAAACCATTGCCGTTCAGGCGTGTGGACTAAACAAGATTTACCCTGCCGAAAATAGAGATGCCGCTGAAAAGATAGTGAACAGCGGCGGTAGCATCATCACCGAATACACATCGCAAGACGTGCTGCACAAAGGCAACTTCGTGGCACGCAACCGCATCATCGCCGGTTTGAGCGACTGCACCATAGTGGTGGAATCGGCAGAGAAAGGCGGTTCGCTCATCACCGCCAACATAGCACAAAGCTACAACAGGGACGTGTTTGCTGTGCCTGGGCGCACTTCCGATGAGCAATCAAAAGGCTGCAACCAGCTCATTCAGCGCAATCAGGCTATGCTTATCACCTGCGCCACCGACATAGTGGACGCACTGCGATGGGAATCAAAAATCGCCAACAAGCCCACTCAGCAACTCGACCTGTTCCCCTCGCTCACGGAAGAAGAACAAGAGATTGTGAACATCATCAAGCAAGCTGGCGACATACACATCAATGCCATCACCGAAAAGCTCCACATTCCGGTGTACAGGGTGATGAGCACACTCATGCAGCTCGAATTTAAAGGCATCATCATCAGTATGCCTGGTTGCCGCTACGCAATGGCGTAATCCCTCACTGAATAGTGCGCACAACGCCTGTAAGGCAAAATAATTCTGTAAAAAACGGCTATTACCTGTTGTTTCTGACAATAATTATAATTATCTTTGTTTTTTAATAACCATTAAACCAATAAAACAACTATGACAAAAAAGATAATTCCAGATTCAGAGTTGATTATCAATCCCGACGGTTCTGTGTTCCACATACACCTTCGCCCCGACCAACTCAGAGATAATATCATCGTGTGTGGCGACCCTGGACGCGTGAATATGATTGCTTCGTATTTCGACACCATTGAATATGATGTGCAAAGTCGTGAGTTCCACACCATTGCCGGCACATATAACGGCAAGCCAGTTATGGCGCTCTCACACGGTATCGGTAGCGACAACATCGACATCGTGATTACTGAGCTCGACGCTTTGGCAAATATTGATTTCGAGACCCGTACCGTTAAAGACAAGCACCGCGCGCTCAACATCGTGCGCATCGGCACTTCTGGCGGTTTGCAACCCTACGTGCCTGTAGGCACTCCAGTGATTGCGGCAAAGAGTCTCGGTTTTGATGGTGTGCTGAACTATTACGCTGGACGCAACGAAAACTGCGACCTTGAGTTTGAAAAGAAATTCTGCGAATTTGTGAAGTGGAATCCCCTGTTTGCTAAGCCCTATGTGGTAGAATCAGACCCAGGATTGGTTGAAAAAATCGGCCGAGACGACATGGTGAGAGGCTACACCATCTCTGCTGTGGGCTTCTACGGTCCACAAGGTCGTGAAGTGCGCCTGCCACTTGCCGAACCGGAACTCAACAAGCGCATCGAGCAATTTGAATACGAAGGCGGCCACATCACCAACTATGAAATGGAGAGCGCCGCACTTCAAGGTATGGCAAAAATGATGGGTCATCACGCCATCACCATTTGCTCTATCATCGCCAACAGAGTGGCTACCAGTGCGAATCCAAATTACAAGACTGCGGTCAACGACCTCGTTCAGACCGTTCTTGAAAGACTTCTTGGCAACTAATCGCCACACTTTCATACAGAAAAGCAAAAGAGGAAACCTCGCTTGGGGTTTCCTCTTTTGTTGTCTCATTTTAATTAAGAATGAAATTTCTAAGGCTCGGTTCAAGCACTTGACTGCAAGTGTAAACTCTTGCAAATTGCTTCAACAGACTCACAGTCGAAAGCTTTGGCCGCGCTTGGGAATTTTCACGAATTTCAAATTTTACAGTAGTAGTTTTTTTCTGCATAGGCACTCAATTTTAAATTACACATCTTTATAACGGCATAGTGACTATTTTATTATATCAAATTTCGATAAATTTTGCTCACATCAAATAAAAAAAGTAACTTTGTAGTAAACTAAAATATAAGAGGTTTGAAGAATTTCATCACACGCATTTTATCCGGAGCAGTGTATGTAGGACTCATATTCTGCGCCATCTATTTTTTTGATACTATTCCAGCTATTTTCTTGGTGTTTTTTGGGATTGTCACATTGATTGGCGTTTGGGAAGCCAGCCGCTTAACCCATGGTGATGAGCAAAATCAATCAAAGGTCGTTAAGTGCATCGATGCACTTGGGGCTTTAGCCGTGTTCGCGTCATTTTTCTTCAACGAAGAGTGCGGTCACTCGCTTGCAAGTTTCCTTCCCATCTTGCTCTACGGATTGGTGAGATTCACAATCCAGCTCTATATCACCAATCAAAACCCCATCAAGAGTTTACAGCAGTCGTTTTTCTGCATTTGCTATGTAGCCATTCCACTGGGTTTGATGAGTACAATCAGCTTCACCGAAAACAATATGCTCCTGCTTAGCATTTTCATTTTCTTGTGGCTCAACGATTCTGGTGCCTACCTTGTGGGCTCCACCATTGGCAAGCATCGCCTGTTTGAACGCATTTCACCCAAGAAGTCGTGGGAAGGCTTCTGGGGCGGCCTCGTTCTTTCCGTGTTGGCTGGTTATGTGATGGGTGCATATTTCAACGATATTTTCCACGGTCCATCGGCACTACTTTTTGCCGGTTGGGGCATGGTGGTTTCGATATTCGCAACGCTTGGCGACCTCACCGAGTCACTCATGAAGAGAACAGCCGGTGTGAAAGACTCAAGCCATTTGATTCCCGGACACGGTGGCATTCTCGACCGCATCGACAGTCTGCTGTTTGCTGTGCCGGCATCACTAATTTATCTCGTCGTAATCAAAAACTTATTATAATTTTCTAATATGAGTAATCAACGATACGATCTTAGAGGTGTATCTGCCTCAAAAGATGATGTGCATAACGCTATTAAAAAAATTGACAAAGGCGTTTTTCCTCTGGCATTTTGTAAAATAATCCCTGATATTTTGGGCGGCGACCCCGAATATTGCAACATTATGCACGCCGATGGTGCTGGTACTAAATCATCGTTGGCTTATATCTATTGGAAAGAGACTGGCGATTTGAGCGTCTGGAAAGGCGTGGCTCAAGATGCTGTGGTGATGAACATCGACGACCTACTTTGCGTGGGCGCAACCGACAACATCCTTCTTTCCTCAACCATTGGCAGAAACAAGAACCTCATTCCTGGCGAGGTGATTTCTGCAATTATCAATGGCACACAAGAATTTCTTGACGAACTCAATAAAATGGGTGTGAACATCATTTCCACTGGCGGCGAAACTGCCGATGTGGGCGACTTGGTGCGCACCATAATCGTTGACAGCACTGTGACTTGCAGAATGCGTCGCGACAAAGTGATCGACAACGCCAACATTAAGGGTGGCGATGTGATTGTGGGCTTGGCATCGTTCGGCAAAGCCACTTACGAAACAAAATACAATGGCGGTATGGGCAGCAATGGTCTGACTTCGGCTCGCCACGATGTGTTTGCGAAATACATCGCAGAGAAATATCCCGAAAGCTACGATCAGGCTGTGCCTAACGAACTCGTGTATTCTGGTTCTAAGAAACTGACCGAAACTATCGACGGCGTGGAAGTAAACGCTGGCGAACTGGTGCTTTCTCCTACCCGTACCTATGCACCTGTAATCAAGAAGGTGCTCGATAAGATGCACGACAAGGTGCACGGTATGGTACACTGCACAGGCGGTGCTCAAACCAAGGTGATGCACTTTGTGAAAAACAAACATGTAGTGAAGGACAACCTCTTTCCTATCCCACCCCTCTTCAAACTCATTCAAGAGGAATCGGGAACCGACTGGAAGGAAATGTACAAAGTGTTTAATATGGGACACCGTATGGAAATTTACGTTTCACCAGAAGACGCTGCCGACATCATTGAAATATCTAAGTCGTTCAATATTGATGCACAAATCATCGGTAGAGTGGAAGATGCAGAAGAAAACCATCTGACCATCAAGAGCGAATACGGCACATTCGAATACTAACGCTACAATTTGCCGAAATGCGACAACTTTTCAGTACATACATGGCGATATGTGCTTTGGCAATGATTTGCCAAGGTTGCGCATCTTCTACGGCAAATGAAGGCGACAGTTACAAACTGCCCGACACGCTTCGTGTGGGCACCCTGTATAGCCCAACGAGTTTCTTCATCTATCGAGGCGACACGCTGGGCTATGATTATGACCGAATTTGTGATTTTGCGAAGGACAAAAAGATAGCGCTAAAATTCACATTGGCTCACAGTATGCAATCGCTGCTTCAACTTGTGAAGGACGACAAGGTGGATGTGCTGGCATACGAGATTCCCATTACCGCAGAATTTAACGAGGAAGTGCTGCACTGCGGCGAAACCAACACCACCTATCAAGTGCTGGTGCAGCGTAAGGGCCGACACCGCATTACAAATGTCACACAGCTGAAAGGCAAAGACCTGTATGTGGAGAAAGGTTCGAAATACGAGTCAAGACTTGAGAACCTCAACAGCGAGATTGGCGGTGGTATCAACATCAAATCGGTGGACAAAGACACCGTTGATGTTCAAGACCTTGTAAATCAGGTGAGCACAGGGAAAATTCCATATACGATTGTGGATAGCGATATTGCTAAAATCAATAAAACGTATTACAGCAACATCGACATCGCTTTGGAGGTGAGTTTCCCTCAACGCTCATCATGGGCAGTGAACCTCAACAACAACGCCCTATCAGACTCCATCGACGCTTGGAGCACAAGCGAGCGCACCATTCTCTATAGCGAAGACATTTCAAAGCACTACTTTGAGCAAAGCCGCTATTCGCTCACGCAGGATAACGACACATACGGTGGTAGCGGAAAATATGTGAGGAAAAATGGCGACATCTCGCCATACGACGACTTGTTTAAAGCCTATTCCGGACATATTTCCTACCCTTGGCAACTGCTTGCCGCCATTGCCTATGTGGAGTCGAAATTCGATCCAAGAGTGGTGTCGTGGGCTGGCGCAAGGGGACTGATGCAAATCATGCCCAGCACAGCAAGGGGCTATGGATTCGACACGTCGAAGCTGCACGACCCTGAAGTGAGCGTGAAGGCTGCTGTGCGCGAGCTTTCGAGCTTGGAAAAGTATTTCTCCAGCAGAGTTCCCGACCCTAAAGAAAGAATGAGATTCATGCTTGCCGCCTACAATGGTGGTATTGCCCATATCGTCGACGCCATCAATCTTGCGCAAAAATACGGCAAGAATCCCCATGTCTGGTACGGCAATGTGGAAGAGGCTCTGAAGTGGAAGACCAATGAACGATATTACAACGACCCTGTGTGCAAATACGGTTATTTCCGTAGCAACGAAACTGTGAATTATGTTCAAAAGGTGGAAAGTAGATTTGAAGCATATCGTAAATAATAATTTTTTAAAATTTATACATCATGAAGAAAAGGTATTTAAGCGTGGCATTAATCGCCATATTGGCATCATCAATGATGTTCACTTCATGTATTGGTAGTTTCAAGCTCACCAATAAAGTGTTAACTTGGAATAAACAAGTGGGTAGTAAATTCGTCAACGAACTGGTGTTCGTGGCATTCTGGATTCTTCCAGTATATGAGCTTTCTGGCTTGGCTGACTTGTTGGTGCTCAACAGCATTGAATTCTGGTCGGGTGAAAACCCTGTGCAAGCAAGCACAAAGACTATTGACGGCAAGAACGGCAGATACATTGTGAAGAGCGACAAGAATGGCTACACCATCACCAACACAACCGACAAGAGCGTGGTGAAATTCAACTTCGATGCAGCCGACAACTCTTGGAGCGTTTGCAATGGCGACAAGGAAGTGAAATTCTTGCAATACGTTGATGACACTCATGTGAAAATGATTACCCCTGAGGGTGATTTCAAGACTGTGGAATTAAGCGAACGTGGCGTGTATGCCTACAAGCAAATGGTGAACAGCAGCGTTCAATACGCAATGCGATAAACTCCCACATACTAACAATTATAATAATCCCCAAAGATTTGCTCAACGCATCTTTGGGGATATTTGTATCTTATTTTCAATATTTCGCTATTAGCGGGAAGCTTTCTTGTAAAGAACCACAGCAATAAGGGTGAACAAAATATTCGGAATCCACATTGCCACACGCGATGAGGTGTAGCCGTTTTGGGCGAAGGTTTGCGTCACCTGCATAAACAGGATGTAGGAAAAACTCAGCACAATGCCAATCATGATATTCAATCCTGTGCCACCACGCACCTTTCTTGACGAGAGAGAAAAACCGATAATGGTCAGAATCAGTGCGGCTGCCGTCATAGCATAGCGCTTTTCGTATTCAATCTCGAATTGCTGAATATTAGCCACACCACGCTCTCGCTGCTCGGTAATGTAGCGTTTCAACTCTGGCGAGGTGAGGGTTTCCTGGTCGTTTTTCGAAATCAAAAAGTCTTTCGGGTCGAAGTTCAAGAGCGTGTCCATCATGCTGCCAGTGGTCATTGTTTCCTTCAATCCGTCGAACTTACGATGATTGTAATCGCTCAATTTCCAGCGTCCCAACGTGTCGTAAACTGCACTTTGGGCAGTAATTCTCGACACCAACACATTGTCCTTAAATTCCTCAATAGAAATGTGATAGCCATGCTTTGTGGTGTTGTCGTATCGCTCCATGTGAAACATCACACCAGGACGCATTTGCAGTTGCACATTGTCGCCATAGTCCACTCGCTTGTTTTTCACCCATTGGTTGGTGTATTCAATTCGCTTCACATTGGCAGGCGGAATGATATACAACGACAGTACCAGCGTGCCTATCGAAATAAATACCGCCGACACTATATAGGGTACTGCCAATCGGTTGAAACTGATGCCACTCGATAGAATTGCGGTAATTTCGCACCTGTCGGCTAATTTTGAGGTGAAGAAAATCACTGTAATAAACACGAACATTGGCGCAAACTGGTTGATGAAGCCCGGTAGGAAGTTCAGGAAATATTTAAACACAGTTTCCTTCAATGGGGCAAGAAGCATGGCATCGAGTTTTTCGTTGATGTCGAACATTACAATCACCAACAAAAGCATCAGAATGATAAAGAAAAACGTGCCGATGAATTTCTTGATAATATACAGGTCAAATTTCTTGACCAAAGGCTTCTTTGCCTCTTTTTTCTTTTCAGCCGTAGATGATTCGGCAGATTCGGCGGAATTGTCGATGTCTGACAACTGTTTCTGCTCGTCATCTGCGCTTGTTTCCACACTTGTGGTTGGTGATGTGGCATCACCATTCAATTCTTCGGGCTGTATGTTTTCAATGCTGTCTTGCATGATGCTAACGATTATAGGCGGCGTGTGACACGTTCCACCATTTCAGTTTTCCACGACTTGAAGTCGCCTTCAATAATATGTTTGCGAGCCTCACCCACGAGCCACAAGTAGAAGGCAAGGTTGTGTACGCTTGCAATTTGCATAGCCAAAATCTCTTGCGCTACGAACAGGTGGCGAACGTAGGCTTTCGAGTAAATCTTATCCACAATCGAAGCGCCATCTTCCTGAAGTGGCGAGAAATCGTCAGCCCACTTCTTGTTGCGCATATTCATGATGCCATGTTGGGTGAAAAGCATACCGTTACGGCCGTTGCGAGTAGGCATCACACAGTCCATCATGTCCACACCGCGATCGATAGCCTCAAGAATGTTGGCTGGTGTGCCCACGCCCATCAAATAGCGAGGCTTGTCTTCCGGCAGAATCTCGTTCACCACCTCAATCATATCGTACATGGCTTCGGTAGGCTCACCCACAGCCAAACCGCCGATAGCGTTGCCCTCCGCGCCAAGGTCGGCTACGAATTTTGCACTGTCGGTGCGCAGGTCTTTATACACACAGCCCTGCACAATGGGGAAAAAGGCTTGCGAATGGCCGTAGCGTGGCGACGTGGCATTGAAATGATCCCAACCACGCTTGAGCCACCTTTGAGTGAGGCGAAGCGATTTCTCGGCATATTGATAATCCGATGTGCCGGGAGGACACTCATCAAGTGCCATCATAATATCGCTACCAATGCTGCGCTGAATATCCACCACCTTCTCCGGGGTGAACAGGTGCTTAGAGCCATCGATATGGCTACGGAATGCCGCACCCTCCTCTTTCAACTTGCGGTTGCTTGAAAGCGAGAATACCTGAAAGCCACCACTATCAGTAAGAATTGGCTTATCCCAAGAGTTGAATTTATGTAGACCGCCAGCACGCTCAATGATGTCCATACCAGGGCGTAAATACAAGTGGTAAGTATTACCCAAAATAATCTGCGCCTTAATATCTTCACGCAATTCGTGCATGTGCACAGCTTTCACGGCACCCACAGTGCCTACTGGCATAAAAATTGGAGTCTGGATTTCGCCGTGGTCGGTGCCGATCACACCCGCACGGGCTTTTATATCTTTACATGTCGCTACGACTTTATAATTCATAACCTGTCTAATTTACTCACAAAATTACAATAATAATTCCAATGGAGCAAAACTTCCCCAACCGCAGCCCGCAATTTTTACCAAATACACTGCTTAATTGCTTCAAACAAGTATAAAACGAAAACAGAGCACCTGAAGCACCATTTGAGAAATTAGATGTTAGAAATTAGAAGTTAGAATAATTCCGACCAAGTCCCCGACTTCCACCCTGCCAGTTTTTTCAAAGCACCTGAAGCACCCGAAACACCTGAAACACCCGAAACACCCGAAACACCCGAAACACCAAAATCGAGATTTTGGAACCAAAACAAGCCCGTTTTTCGTCAAAATCGAAACTCATGATGCTTCATCACACCCACATCAAATTTCATCGACCAAATTCAAAGACCTCCTGAACAAAAATACCAACAAAGCTCTCCACGAAGCAACACCAAAAAGGAAAACAAAAAGCCTTGCCACAAAATCAAAAATTTGCGGCAAGGCTATGAAATAGACAAGTAATTATGGATTATGCTATTTTGATAGGACTTTTAAGATGAGTTCAGTTACATCAGCAATGTCGATGACACCATCATGATCAATGTCACCCTCAAGGAAATCTTCCACTTTCTTATCTACTATAACGACACCTTGAGCAGTAAGATTTGTGCCATCTTTGGTGGTGGCTGTAATTAATGCCACACCCTTTTTCAAGCCAGCAACATTGCCATTCTGGTCAACAGTGGCAATAGTGGTGTCGCTTGTGCTCCACTCCACATCTTTCATTGTCACATCAAGAGGCTCAACAGTCGCCACAAATGCAGCGCTCTCCCCTTCCATCACCACTGCATATAATTTATCAAGAGAAATACTTGTCGCCACTACAGGATTATCCGACGGAGCTTTCACCTCAATAGAGGCTGTGGTGATTTCGTTCACTTTCACACCCAAACATGACGATATATTAATATCGCTGATTTCAATTGCGTGCGTACCAGTGTAAGATTCATCAGCTTTTACAGCAAAAGAGAGAATTTGCCCCGAAGTGCCATAATAAGGCTCTGCCGTAGCAGAATACGACATCACTGAAATTTTGCCATTTTTGCGCAAATTTGAAGTGACCACATGATCATCGATGCGGTCGGCATTGAGCTTAAACTCCATCTTTCCCTTTGCGTTAGTCACGACAGAAAGACCTTCTGGAAGCAACATTTCAAACTGGAAGCCAGCCACTTCATCTTGGTTATCCATCATCACGGTGATAGTGGCTGTTCCCCCAGGTGTGATGGTCACATTAGGTGTAAAAGAAAGTTGGTTAACCGCCGCCAACATGGTGGAAGCAGTGAGTAAACTCAATATTATGGATAATAACTTTTTCATTATTTGAAATTTTTATGTTTAAATAATCACTTTGAAAGTTTTGCCTGCAAAGCGGATGAAATAGATGCCACCGTCGGCCATTGGATAAGTATTGCGGCCAACATTCACTTTCACTTCTTGCATTACGCCATTAGGACGGACGATTTGAGCCTTACCTGCATCAGCAGCTTCAATAACGATGCTCTGACCTTCTGCATAAGCACAAACAACACTGTAAACGCCTTCAACACCTGTCGTAACAGCAGAGATGCGAGCGGAAGCATCATCAGCCTCACGAGTGTAACCATCTGACTCTGCCAACTTCACATCTGTGAGTTCGATAGCACCATCACCGCAGAAGTTCTTATCAGCCTGCAAAGTGAGTTTGAGGATAGCCCCTTCATTCCCAGTGAAATTTTCGGTGGAAGCGGCAAATGCCATCAGATTGATATTACCAGGCGTATTCTCATTGTAAACTACGGCATGTCCATCAGTTGCACGACCAGTAAGAGCTACTTTCTTCAGATTTACTCCTGCTGGCAAACGGAGGTTCATTTGTAATGCAGAGAAGTCAACTGTGTTGTCGAGCATCACATCAACTGTGCGTTCTTCCCCTGGGTTCAGCATAAAGTCGGATACATGGAGCACATCGTGCGATTCTCCAAATCGAGGAGCAGCACTCACTGTCACACTGTTTCCGACTGCAATATTTGCCACAAGCACAACGTCTGCGATATTGATAATGCCATCATTATTGATATCCGCGGCTTCGAAAATAAACTGCTCTACCTTCTTGCCAATTGCCACATTTGCAGTAATTAAAACATCTTGAACATTATTTTTGCTGTCATTGTTAACATCGCCAAGAGTGATTTTTTTGACAGTAACAGAGCACTTTGCTGATAAATTCGATCCATCGGTAGTGGTAGCTGAAATTATAACCTGTCCTATTTCCTTACCCGTTACAACGCCATTTTCATCAACCACGGCAATTCGATCATCTGACGATTTCCAATCAAGCACCTTGTGTGTTGCAGACGTAGACAGAATAGAAGGTGTAATCACAACCTCTGCGCCAACAAGTAATGTTGTATCATTCTTATCAAATTCCAAAGATGTCACCTTTTCCTTAATATCGGCCGGGTCAACTAAAATAGGACGAAATTGCTTCCAATATTCAGCTTTTCGGTATTGGGAAAAACTCTCTATTGGAACATAAAGTGTAGCATTATAATTAGAGAAGGTTGTGGCTTCAACATCAGGTACACCATGCGCTTTGCATAATATGGTGTCAAGATGTACACAACCTCGGAATGCATTATCGCCTATTGAAGTCACCCCACTAGGGATAATTATTGAAGTAAGGTTAGACTGGTCATATGCTAAATATGCAGGAATTGAATTTACTTGATCTCCGATAACAAGATTGGTCAATGGATTATTGAAGAACCATGCATACCTACCGGACACAGGACTTTTACAATTTTTGGCTTTGAAGTTCACAGAACTAAGTTTGTTGCATCCCAAGAAAGCTGTTTCATCAATGGAAGTAACTGATTCAGGAATGGTGATACTTTTTAATTTCTGTTGTTCAAACGCAAAATACGCAGGAATAGATTTTACTTGCTCACCAATAAGAAGGCTTTTGAGTTGGCAATCTTTGAACCAACTTTGATCAGAATCTTTAGGGCTGCAACAACTCACAGGATTGTATTCCACATCAGTTAAAGCTGTGCAAGAAGAGAACGCATAATCGCCTATTATTATAACGCTATCGCCAATTGAAACAGATGTCAGGTCATAACAGCATTCGAATGCTCTATCACCGATTGTGGTGACGGAGTTAGGAATAGTAATAGATATGAGTTGTTTTTGACCCCAAGCTAAATACGCAGGGATAGACTTAACTTGCTCTCCAATAATAAGACTTTTGAGTTGACTATCTTTAAACAAAACATATTCGTAAGTTTTGGGGTTGGAACAATTTACGGCATTAAATGTAACCGTATCCAACCTGACACAACCACTAAATGCCTGATATCCAATATCTGCAACACATTTACCAATAGTGACAGCCTCCAAATCAGAACAATCACGAAATGCGGCATCGGCAATTGTAATGACATTGTCTGGGATAGTAACAGCTTTCAAACTTGAACAACCTTCAAAAGTGTCTGTTTTAATAGCAGCAACACTTTCACTGATATTAACAGATATAAGACCAGAACAGCCAGCAAAAGCGCCACTACCTATAGTGGCGACACTGTTGGGTATGTTCAAAGAAGCAAGACCTGAACAAGATTGAAAAGCGCGATTACCGATTGTAGTAACATTGTCAGAAATGCCGACCGAGGAAAGACCTGAACAGCCGGAGAATGCATAATCGCCAATAGAAGCAACTGAATTTGGGATAGTAATAGATGTGAGTTGTTTTTGACCACACGCTAAATACGCAGGGATAGATTTTACTTGCTCACCAATAAGAAGGCTTTTGAGTTGGCAATCTTTGAACCAAATATGTTCGTTAACTTTGCACCCGTTACAGTTTACCGCATTGTATATAACTTCAGTCAAATTACTACAATTATTGAAAGCGTCGTCGCCAATGGTAGTAACTCCATTACCAATAGTGACAGACGCAAGGCCTGAGCAGCCAGAGAAAGCACTGTTACCGATACTAGTGACACTATTGGGTATATTAACAGATTTTAGTCCTGTGCAGCAATTGAATGCCCCCCAGCCGATAGAGGTGACGGTGTTTGGGATAATTATTGAGGAGAGACCAGAGCAGTCTGAGAAAGCATTATCGCCAATTGTAACAACACCACTGGCAATATTGACTGTATTCAAGCGAACGCTTATAATGTATCTGTTATTAGTTGATTATCAGTATTATACGCTATAAACGGTAGAAAAGTGGCTGTATGGATTCTGTTTAGATACAAAAAAGTGAAGATTTAACGTATTTAACCTCCATTTACAACATTTCCAGTGTCTGAGTATAGTATTTCTATCATTTCGTTGGCTATTTTGTGGTCAGCGATTCGCATAACATTGTTTGTTTCCGAATTGTAACCAAAGAAGTTTATGTTCCCATACCAGACAATAGATTTGTCAATGATGGCGCATTGCAGAGTTTGTTCCTTGTTGCACACCACATCCATTCCTGTATTTTTAAGTTCTATCTCATTAACCCCTTCCTCTTTGATATGTACAGCCACAGTAACGCCATTATGAATAATGTTTGCAAGTGTTGACATGATAACTGGCTTGTATTTGAACTTTACTTTTGGGACTGCGATGATGACAGAGTACTGGGCTTTTGCCAAATCATTCCGAAATGTCGCTTCGTAATTGTTTCGTTCGTATATCAGCTCTTGGGGATTTTTGTCAAGTGTGGATGATGTCACATACTTTCCGTATCCTGCTCTTAAATACCCTTTCAGCCGTTTACGATACATAGAGTCACAAAGTGTGACATGAACATCCACATAATCATAAATACGCACTTCGTTCTTTCCTGCGTATTCCCTATGCAAACGCCCAGCATATTGCTCCACATTTCCTTTCCAAGCTATAGGCATAGTAAGGAACAGTGTATCAAGGCGAGGATAATCAAAGCCTTCTCCTACATACTTTCCTGTAGCAACAATCACAAGTGATTCTGATGTGGGCATTGATTGTAGATTTTGTAATGCAAGACGCTTTTCTTTAGCAGAATCAGCTCCAATGAGTTGAATGACATGGTCTGCAAATGGAATAAGCATTTGTGCCAACGCCTTGACATGAGCAGTACGAGTGGTTAATACCAATGGGGTACGACCTTCTTGAATGGCAATTCTTACATCTTCTACGATGAACTCATTCCTAACCTTATCTTCGGACAAGTCTTGTGTAACCTGAACGTAAGTCTTGCTATCTGACGAAATGTTTCGGAATGATGTAAACCTTGGAATCAACAAACGTTTAAATGTTTGATTTTCCATTTGGCTCTTGGCATCAGCTGTGAATCTTATCTTTCCGCATTGCATGAAAATAATAGGTTGATGCCCATCCTTTCTGATAGGAGTTGCTGTCAAACCATATACGTATGTAGCTGTTACTTGTCGAAGCACTTGCTCGAAGCTGACAGAGGATACATGATGACATTCATCTACTATCACCATACCGTAATCCTTGACAAAAGGCTTCGCTTCACCATCGCTCAAACAAGATTGTATCAAAGCTATATCAATGATGCCATGCAACGTGTTCTTGCCTGCATATAAACAACCAATGACCGAAGAATTCTTTTTCCTTCCTCGTTTGGCTGCAGGCTCTTCGACGATCTCATCTATCTTGAGGAAAGTTTCCAACCGTTCTTTCCATTGTTCCAGCAATGCCTTGTTATGAACAAGAATTAAGGTGTTCACCTTTCTCCTTGCAAGCATTCCGATGGCAAACACAGTCTTTCCAAACGCTGTTGTTGCTGATAATGTTCCTATATTATGCCCAGAAAAAGCTTCCATTGCATTTTGCTGTTCTTCCCGAAGAGATCCTCTGAATGTAACATTGATATTATGCCCATGATTTGTTTTGTCTGAGATCACTACCTTTACTCCATGTTGTGTTAGAATACCACAAACAGCATCTTCACACCCACGAGGAAGGGCAAGATAATCATCTGTCATTTCCGAACATGAAATGATGCGAGGGATATTATAGGTAGAAAGGCGCATACCTTGCTTCTCATAAAACTCCGGATTACGGAAAGCTGCTATGCGTTTGAATATATTCACACATTTGGCAGATAGACTTGCTAAAGGGACATAAAGCATATTCGCTCTTGTCAGAACGATTTGTTTTGGATAGTCTTCAGATTGCGCAGCATCCATATGAGGAGTCTCCCAAGGTTTCTCCTCACAGGTCTTTGATAGTTCTCCTAATGTTGGCATTGCATGCAGCTGTAATAACAAATCAAGTTCTACCTCTGATAGCTTATGGATTTGCGACAACATTTCCCATTGGTCGGCATACGCATTGAAGTCTTCATCAACGAACACGCTGTTTCCTTTGCGTCGAGCCATACCTTGCAATGGCAAGGCTACAAGATTGCCTAGTCCTCCTTCAGGCAAGGTGTCTTGGTTTGGAAAGAAACGGTCGTATGACTTGAAAGACAGGTGAGCATCACAACTCATCGCCTCTGTAAGAATGGCATTTCCCAACTTGCGTGCCTTGAAAGCAGTTACTGGTGTTTCAAAGAAAATCCATACGTGAGCACCATTGCCAGAACGTGAGCGTTCGATGTAGCAAGGTACATTCCAAGTTTTGCAAACATTAACAAAGGCAAGTACATCATTCTTGTAACCATGCTCGCAACTCTTGTCATCAAAGTCTGTACAAAGGAAACTGCAAGTGTTGTCCTTTCGTATTGGATAAAGTCCTATAACATCACGTCCCCATGCATCCTTTCCTGCAAGATGATTGAAAAAGTCGTTGTATGCCAAAGGAGCGAATTGCCTGTTGGGACA
>OJAM01000103.1_pt1 | contig 39661 bp, 27 predicted proteins | sample 1589071 | NCBI WGS metagenome assembly OJAM01 (sample SAMN03283243) | human gut metagenome | biome: human-associated habitat; material: feces | host: Homo sapiens | place: Peru | collected 2012
GTTGGCCCGAAGCTGCGCGCCATGTTCTCCTGGAACAACCAGGTGGACGCCGATGCCGATATGGCTGAGTCCTTCAACGGCAAGATCGCTCGTACCCAGGTTCAGTGAGATTGCTTCGCTAGCTGCATAAGCTATTTAGCGAATTAGAAAGCGTCGCCCGCTTCGTGCGGACGGCGCTTTTTGCATATCGTCGTGCGTGCGACGGTTGCGTACGTTCCGGCATAACGAAAGGCCGCCACCCAACTTGGGCGGCGGCCTTCAATCGCAGTTAATGCGATTAATCGCAATGAATGCGAGACGTTACTCAGCCACGGGCGATCTTGCCGGTGAAAGTGGCCATGTCAGCGTCGTCATCCTTGCCGTTGTTCCAGGAGAACATGGCGCGCAGCTTCGGACCGACGGTCTCGATGCGCACGTTGCCATATTCTTCCTGCAGCTGCTTGAACTTCGGAGCGCCAGCGTCCTGATCGTCGATGAACTCCTTGGCGAAGGAGCCGTCCTGGATGCGCTTCAGGTGGTATTCCATGCGCTCACGCACGTGCTCGTCGATGCAGGTGTTGGTGTAGTCGCCGTACTGGGCGGTGTCGGAGCAGGACCAACGAGCCTTGTTCAGGCCACCCTCGTTGGCCAGGTCGACCAGCATCTTCAGCTCGTGGAACACCTCGAAGTAGGCGATCTCCGGCTGGTAGCCAGCCTCGGTCAGCACATCGAAGCCCATATCGCACAGGTGGTTGATGCCACCCATGAGGACATCCTGCTCGCCGAACAGATCGGTCTCGGTCTCCTCGGTGAAGGTGGTCTTGATGGCGCCTGCGCGCAGGGCGCCCAGAGCCTTGGCGTAAGCCAGAGTGATGTCCCAAGCGTCGCCGCGCGGATCCTGTTCGACAGCCACGACGACCGGGACGCCACGGCCGTTGGCGTACTCACGACGCACGATGTGGCCCGGGCCCTTCGGGGCGACCATGAAGACCGGGTGGTCCTCGGTCGGCTTGATGTAGCCGTAGTGGATGTTGAAGCCATGAGCGAAGGCGACGGCGGCGCCCGGCTTGATGTTCGGTTCGATGTCGTTGGCCCAGATGGTGCGCTGGTACTGATCGGGAGCCAGAATCATGATGATGTCGGCCTCGGCGGCGGCTTCCGGAACGGACTTGACTTCCAGACCCTGCTCCTTGGCGTGCTCGACGGACTTGGAGGTCGGGCGCAGGCCGACGACGACGTCGACGCCGGAATCGCGCAGGTTCAGCGCATGGGCATGGCCCTGGGAACCATAACCGATGATGGCAACCTTCTTGCCTTCGAGGACCGAGAGATCGCCATCGTTCTCATACCAGATTTGTGCAGCCATTGTACTTGGCACTCCTTTTGTGTAGTGGGGTGAACGCTTGGAAAGCGTTCGGGTTTCTACCATTCGCAGATGAAATTCGTGGTTTCGTGCATGGATTTTGTCCTGCAAACTGGGGTCCATCCTACCGGAGCGGCCGTTTTGGTACGTATCCAGTCCACAAAGTGAGCCGCGAAATCGTAAAAAATTCGTCGCGGCGCAATCGTGATACCTTTCCTGCGAAACCCCTACGGAAGCGACGTTTCGGGCCGTTGGAATGTTGTTTCCGTTGGGAATTGCGATTAAGCCCCTACCGAAGCGACGTTTCAATCGCTGAAAATGACGTTTGTGTGGGCAAGCATGTGCTTATTTAGGTGACGCTTCACGCATTTTGGTAGGAAAGTGGCTTAGGATAGGCACGTAGGATTGTTTGATGAGGAAGCTGAAGCAATGGTCACTGCGACGGGGATTGCGCCTGGTTCCGAAATGACGGCGCAGATGGAGCAGGTGGAGGAGCGTAATGTCTCGGGCGTGCTGCATATCGCCTCGATTTTCGCCTCGCACATGGTATTGCAACGCAACAAGCCCATTGCGGTGTTCGGCGCATTGGCTGCCGATTGCGCCGGTATGGAGGTTGTGGCGGAAATACACGACTTTGACGGCTCCCTGATCGCGCAGGAACATGCTTATTCTTCGCAGAACGTGGTCAACGGCTTTTCGCAGTGGCGCGTGATGCTGCCCGCGCAACCGGAAGGCGGTCCGTACACGCTTCGTATCGTCGCGGGCAATGACACCATCGAATTCGACGACGTGCTTATCGGCGAAGTGTGGCTCGCCGGCGGCCAAAGCAATATGGAACTTGAGTTGCGTAACAGCGAACATGCCGACGAAGCACTTGAGGATTGCGCCGATCCGCTGCTGCGTTTCTACAATGTGCCCAAAACCGGTGTAATCAATCGCAATGCGGAAAATACGTCGAGCTGGCAGGAATCGTCGCCGGAAAACAGTGGCGTGATGAGCGCCGTCGCCTACTATTTCGCACGCAAGCTGCGCTCCGAACTCGACCCCGATCTGCCGGTCGGCATTGTCGACTGCTATATCGGCGGCACGTCGATCAGCTGCTGGATGAGCGAGGACGCACTCAATTCCAGCGATGCCGGCCGCGACTATCTGACGCGCTACCAGCGTGCGATCGCAGGCAAGACGCAACAGCAGTTCAAGCTGGAAACCAGCGAATGGCAGTCGCAGATGGACGCATGGAACGCGGCTGTGGAAACGGTGCGTCAGACCAATCCGAACGCAACGAGCAGTGAGTTGAGCGAACAGTGCGGCACCTGCCCGTGGCCGCCGCCGCTCACCCCTACATCGCAATGGCGTCCGTGTGGCCCCTTCCACGCCATGCTGGAACGTATCATGCCCTACTCGCTGGCCGGTTTTCTGTGGTATCAGGGCGAGGAAGACGAGCAATACTGCGGTTTCTACCGCGAGCTGCTCGGCATGATGATCGGCGAATGGCGTGCGCTGTGGAGCGAGAATCTACCGTTCCTCATCGTGCAGTTGCCGCAATGGATCGACGGCAAGACGGCTGCGGACGGCGACGATCCGATGCGCTGGCCGGTGCTGCGTGAGGCGCAATGGGACGCCGCGCAGTCCATAGACAACGTGTACGCCATCTGCACGATCGACTGCGGCGAATACGACAACATCCACCCGCTGGACAAGCGCACGCCCGGCGAACGTCTTGCCAATTGCGCGCTGCGGCAAATCTACGGCATGGATCGCGTTCCGGTGCACGGCCCGACGGTGTTGGGCTTCCGATGCGACCCGAACGGCCGCGTACGCCTGTTCTTCCGCTATGCGCACGGCCTGCATTTCGAAGGCACCACGCCCGGCAGCGGCGACGATGATTTCGATGGCCAGCTGCCGACTTTGGTGCGCGTGCCGGAACGTTCCGGCTTCGAACTGGCCGGTTCCGACGGTATGTTCCACCCGGCGACCGCCGCGATTTTCGTGGATTGCGACATCGATGATCTCGTCAATTCCAGAGTGAACGTGGTCGATTACAACGCTACGGAATTCGGCATTCCGATCAACAGCCGCAGCATCGGCACGATCACGCTGGCGACTCCGGATGTGCCGGAGCCGATGGCGATGCGATACGCCTGGCGCAGTTGGGGTCCGGCTCCGCTGTTCAACGACGACGGCCTGCCCGCGCAGCCGTTCCGTTTGGATTTGACCGACCATACCGCTCCCGTCGAGCCCGACGACACCGCTGACTGAGGCCGTCGGTCTGGTCGCGCCGGTCTAATCGCCCCGTCTAATCGCAAAAACGGCATTCCCATCCGGCTTTTGTTACCGTAACCAGCCGATTCGGGTTACAAAATGCGGATGGAGATGCCGTTTTGTGTTTCTTGCGATTACTCAGCGGTTGCAGCAGCCGCGTCGACAATCACCGCCGCGTCCTCGCCACGCTCGCTGCCGGACTTGCCAAGCGCAAGCTGGGCGGCGGCGAACAGCACCGCCAGCCAGATGACGCCGGCGATCACGGCGATGCGGTAGCTTGCGGAGAAGCACATGAGCACCACGACCAGCAGCATGAACGCGATCACCACGTACGGCGTCACATTGGCGAACGGCAGCTTGAACGCGATCTTGTCGAGCGCTTCCTTGCCCTTCAGCCCCTTAAGTTCGGCCGGGCCATCGCCAGCCGCAACCATGCGACGGAACTTGATCTCCGTAACCATGATCATGATCCAGTTGATCGCAGCCGCGATCGTGGCGATCGACATCAGGTAATTGAACGCGAATTCCGGCCATACGAACACGACGACAACGGCAATCGCAATAATTATCGCGGAAGTGATAACACCCCCGACCGGTACGCCCTTCTTGCTGAGCTTACACAGGTAAGCCGGCGCGTTGCCCTGCTTTGCCAGCGAATACAGCATGCGGGAGTTGGCGTACAGGCCGGAATTGTAGACGCTCATCACAGCGGTCAGGCACACGAAATTGAGGATGCCGGCGGCCGCGTGCACGCCGACGGAATCGAAGATCTGCACGAACGGGCTGGAATCGCCGTCGATCTTGCTCCACGGAATCACCGCCATGATCACGCCGAGCGCGCAGATGTAGAAGACGAGAATACGCCAGATGATGCCGTTCGTGGCCTTCGGAATGGTGGTGCGCGGATTCTCGGTTTCGCCGGCGGTGATGCCGATGAGTTCGGTGCCGCCGAAGCTGAACATCACCACGACGAGCGCCATCAGCAGGCCGGTCCACGTGCCGTCGGCGTTGCGGGTCATCAGGCCGTGCGGCAGGAATCCGCCGTCCACGGTGAACCAGTTGGCGAAGCTCGCGCGAATGCCCGACGCGGTCGGCACGTTGGCGATCACGACATACAGGCCGCCGAGAATCATGGCCAGCACGGCCACGATCTTGATGATGGCGAACCAGAATTCGAATTCGCCGAACTTGTTCACGCCCATGAGATTCAGCGCCGCGATGGCCACGAGGAACACCGCCGCCGACACCCACTTTGGAATGTTCGGGAACCAGTAGTTCACGAACGAGCCGACCACGGCAAGCTCCACCATGGCCACCAGCACGTAGTTGAACCAGTAGTTCCAGCCGGAAATGAAGCCCGCTCGCCGTGACCAGTAGCGCGTCGCGTAGTAGCTGAACGCGCCAGCCTTCGGATCCTCGACCGCCATCTCGCTCAGAGCGCGCACGATCATGAAGATCGCGAGACCGCCGACGAGGTAGGCGAGCAGAATGGACGGGCCGGCCAGCTGGATGGATTCGCTGGAGCCGTAGAACAGGCCGGTGCCGATGGCGCCACCCAGCGCGATGAGCTGGATATGGCGGTTTTTCAACGATTTACGGAGCGTCGGTGGAACCGGCACGTCGTCGGTTCCACGCGGCTTCTTTGCGGCGGTGACGTCGCTCATGGAGATTTCCTCTTCTCTGTTTCCTTGCGATTGCGCGTTGCGCTCGCTGCTTGCGTTGCGTGCTGTTGCACGCTTGCATGTGCTTGTTTTGCTTGCTTTTTTGCGATTCGCCCTTTGTGAGGGAACGTTTCCGATTGTAGCGGGAAGCGGCGGGCAAAGTGTTGGTTTGTTCGTTCCGGAATGTCTGGTTTGCTTAACGGGTTGTTTGGTTTAGAAGTTCGATTCGCGCGATTGCTGTGCGATTCGAACGCGCGATTTGGACACGTGTTGCGGATGTGCGGTTTGGCGCGTCTTTCCAAGCTTCATGGTGTTCAATGGAATGAGGGGCTACGAACGGAGGTCGACATGGCATTCGTCAAGGACATGCTGCGAATGTGGGCGCATTCGTGGAAAAGATTCATTTCCATCGCCATGATCACGTTGCTCGGTGTGGCCGTGCTCACCGGCATTTACGCGGGCTGCCGTGACGCGTTCCGCAGCACCGATCGCTTTTTCGACGCGCAGGGCCTGCACGACGTCCAGGTGCTGTCCACCGCGGGCCTGTCGAATGGCGATATCGCCGCGTTGCGCAAGGTGAACGGTGTTGCGAAAGTGCAGGCGGAACGGTCGCAGGAAGTGACGTTCGATTTGGACGGCCGCAAGTCGGCGACCATGCAGGAAATCGGCACGGACGGCATTGACCAGCCATACTTGCAGGAAGGGCGCATGCCGAAGAAAGCCGGCGAAATCGCGGTAACCAGGAAATTTATTCGCGATTCGGGCAAGCGTATCGGCAGCCGCCTCACCGTAACCCCCGAATCGGCTTCCTCCGATACTTCCGATACGAACGATACGAACGGTGCGGACGGCACGAATGAAACGAACGGCACGGACGAGGCGCCGAGCTTCCCGACCAAGCTCACCATCGTGGGCGTGGTGCTCGATCCGCAGAACCTGAGCAACCCGGACGGCTACTCCGCCATGACCTCGTTCCGTTCCACCGCCACCACCGACTACACGTTCTTCGCGCCGTCCGACGGCGTGACCGGCACCCTCTACACGGCCGCCACGCTGCTCGTCAAGGGCGCGGCCGCCGAAAGCACGTTCGACGAATCGTACGAAAACACCGTCAAGCAGGTGACCGACCGCATCGACGGCACCGTGAAAACCGACCGCCAGAAGGCCCGCCGGCAGGAACTGCTCGACGCGGGCAACAGGAAGATCGCCGACGCGCGTGCGGAGGCCGACAAGAAGTTCGCGGACGCGCAGTCGCAGATCGACGCGAATCGGCAGCAATTCAACCAACAGGTCGACCAGATTGTCAGCATGCAGGCGGGCGCGGCAGCTGCGGCAAACGGCGCGAACGCAGGTGCGGCGGCGGCCGCAGGTGCAACTACCCCCCAACTTGACGAAACCACGCGTGAAACAATGCGTGAAACCATCATCGCCGCTAGTCCCGAACTGACGCAAGCCAAGCAGCAGCTCGACCAGGCGCAATCGCAATTGAACGAGCAGAAGGCAAGTACCGAACAAACGCTGAAAACCAAGGAAAACGAGCTGAAAACCAGCATTCCGCAAGTGCGCTGGTATGTGCAGGACCGGCAGCAGCTCGGGGGGTTCAGCGCGCTCAAATCCGACCTCGACTCCATCCAATCGCTCGGCAACGCGTTCCCGATTGTGTTCCTGCTGGTGGCCGTGATGATGAGCCTGACCGCCATGGCGCGCATGGTCGAAGAGGACCGCTCGCTCATCGGCACGTACGTGGGGCTCGGCTACGGGCGGCTGGCGGTCGCGTCGCGCTACCTGCTGTTCGCGTTGCTCGCCTGCCTCGTCGGCGGCGGCCTCGGCCTGATCGCCGGCTTCCTTGGCATTCCTGCGTTCCTGCTGGTCGTATTGCAAGGCATGTATGTGATGCCCGGCCTGCGACTGGAATACGACTGGCTGTACGGCTCGCTCGGCATCGCGCTGTTCGTGGTCGGCGTGCTCGCCGCCACCATCTACGCGTGTGTGCAGGAAATGCGGCAGACGCCCGCCGCGCTGATGCGTCCGAAAGCGCCGCGCGCCGGCTCGCGCATTCTGCTGGAACGGATTCGGCCGGTCTGGAATCGCATCGGCTTCCTCGGCAAAGTGACCGCGCGCAACATCTTCCGCTTCAAGTCGCGCCTCATCATGACGGTCGGCGGTGTGGCCGGCTGCACCGCGCTGATCGTCTGCGGCCTGGCCATCAACGACACCGTCGCCGACCTCGGCATCAAGCAATACCGCGACATCTACCAGTACGACCTGATGGTGGTTTCCGACGATTCGGACGCGTCGGCGATGCGCACGAAAGTCGCGTCAGACGGGCGCGTCACGTCATCGCTTGACGTGCGCATAGAGTCGGGCGATTTGACGGTTGCGGGCAGTGGCGACGGTGACAGCGGCAAGACCGGCAGCAGCGGCAGCGAAAGCATCCAGCTGGTCGCGGTGCCGGAAAAGCATCTGTCCGATTTGGGCGAAATGGTCACGTTGCAGCCGGTCTCGTCCGGCATACTGGGCACGTCCGGCGTCGGCAAAACCGGTTCGCTGAAGCTCGATGACGATGGCGTGATCGTCGCGCAGTCGGCGGCAAGCGCGCTGGGCGTCAAGGCCGGTTCCAAGGTGCGACTGACCAACGGCGACGGCGTGCAGGCCACGGCGAAGGTGAGCGCGGTGAATCGCAATCTCATCGGCTCGGATGTGTATGTAAGCGAAACCTACTACGCCAAGCTTTTCGACTCGAAAGACGCGAAGAACACCAAGAATTCCAAGAGTTCCAAGGATTCCGAGGCTCTGACGTGGAACGCCATGCTCGCCAAGCTTTCCGGCTCCGACGCCTCGCAAACCGACTATGCGGAATCGCTCGAAGAGGACAGTTCGGTGATGAAGGCCGTAAGCTGCGCGCATATGGCCGACAGCTTCAAATTCGACCTCATGGGCGCGGTGGTGGCGCTGATTGTGGCGCTCGCCGGCGGTCTGGCGCTTGTGGTGCTGTTCACGCTCGCCAACACGAATGTGTCGGAACGCGTGCGCGAGATGGCCACGCTCAAGGTGCTTGGCTTCTTCGACCGCGAAGTGCACCATTACGTGAACCGCGAGATGATGATCCTCACCGTCATGGGTGTGATACTGGGTCTGCCGCTCGGCCGGCTCGTCGGCGGCATGCTGACGATGGCGCTCAACATGCCCTCGTTGTATTTCGAGGTGGAGGTCAAGCCGCTGAGCTACGTGATCGCGGCCGTGGCGACCATGGCCTTCGCGCTGCTCGTGCAGCTGTTCGTCAACCCCGTCCTCGACCGCATCGACCCCATCAGCTCCCTCAAGTCCGTGGAGTAGCGCCCCTCCGAAGCCCCCTCAGTTCTTCGGGTAGCGGTAGTTGTGGGGGAGTTGGGTGGTGAGCTGCGGGTCCAGGCCGAGTTCCTTGAGTTGGCGGTCGATTTCGAGGCGCGCACGTTCCACAAGTTCGGCGCGACGGCTGTCCAAACCGTTCAGCCCCTCCTGCTTTTCCAGCGATTCCAACGTCTCCGCCAAACGCTTGAGCCGGTCCTGATGGTGCAGCAGCGCACGCACCTGCGCATGTTCGCGTACGATCTCACGCCAATCGGATGGCGTGTGCGCAATCTCCCGCACCGCGGTGACGGGGTGGATGTCGGCCACCTGATACGTGATCGAGCCAAGCAGCGGCATCAGGAACACCGTAATCGCGCCGGCTGCGACCAGTGTCGACGCGGTGTCGCTTTGCATGGTGCCGACCTTCACCGCCAGCGACGTGACGGCGACGATGATCGGCAGCGCGGTCGTGCAATACAGGGCTACGGTGACGCGGTGATGCGATGACAGCGGATTCTTGCGTTTGTCGAGCGATAGCGCAACATATACGGGCACCGCGCGAATCAGCATGAGCATGACGATGAACGCGACGAGTAGTGCGGGCCGGCTTGCCACGGCGCGCACGTTGATCGCGGCGCCTGACACCACAAAAAATACAGGAATGAGGAAGCCGTAGCCGACACCCTCCAACTTCATTTCCAGCGATTTGCTGCCGTCGGGGATGATGTAACGCAGGATGAAGCCCGCGGCGAACGCGCCGAGCACCGCGTCAAGTTCGAACAGTGCGGAAATAGTGACGAGGAAGATGAGCAGGAATGTGGTCAGTCGCATGAGCGTTTGCGATGACGTGTTCGCATTTTCCGTAAGGAAACGGTACAGGCGATGGCCGGTTTTCAGTGCTTTCGTGGGTAGCATTGCGCACAGTAGGCAGATGGCAAGGAACGCGCCGAGCACGAGCATGGTCTGCCAGCCGGTTCGGGTGGATAGCAGGATGGCCATGGCAAGGATTGGGCCAAGTTCGCCCCACGTTCCGTACGAGATGATGGCGTCGCCGATGGGGGTGCCTTCGAGGCTGCGTTCCTTGAGAATCGGCATGAGCGTGCCGAGCGCGGTGGTGGTGAGTGCGATTACCGTGGCCACGCCGTTGATGCCTTGCTTGGCGAAGAACGGAAGGAATGTCACGACCAGCCAGGCGAGGCCCAGCGTGATTCCCCATGTAAGCAGTCCGACTTTGCCTTGATGTCCGGCGAGTCGTTTGGGGTCGATTTCGTAGCCGGCGAGCAGGAACAGGAACGCCATGCCGAGCTCGTTCAAGAGTTTCACGGCGTCGTTTACTTCGATCACGCCTAGTCCGTACGGGCCGAGCGCGGTTCCGGCGGCGAGCAGCAGCACGGTTTGCGGAATGAACTTGCCCGGGATCAGCTGCGCCACGATTGGGCTGACGGCCGCCACCGCCATGATGATGGTTAATGAAACGAGCTCTTGCGTCATACCGTCGAGCCTAGTGAGCCATTGTGACCGGAGGTTGAAGAATGTGATTTCCGCTATCTGTGGCAGGTTTCTTCGGTGAAACCGACCTAGGGGGCATGATTCCTACCCCCTAGGTCTGGATTTGCTCAAGGAACCTGCCACACATAACGCAAATCGTTTTCTTGTGAAGGGCGAATCTGCCACATATAGCACGTTTCACGACATTAAGGGGGTCGGTCGCGTTTGCGAGGCGGCCAACCCCCGGTTCTCGTCCGCCGCGCGCACCACCCGCCCGCCAAATGCTATCTAGCTTATAGATGGCGGGCGGTTCGCCCCATTTGCTAGTTCGGGGGTATAAATCATACCCCCGAACCGCCTATTCTCGTCTAGCACCCGCCATCTATAAGCGAAATACCTTTCCGCAAAGCCCCAAATCCGCCATCTATAAGCCAGATAGACCCATCAGTTTGACCATGGATAGACTCGGTTAGAGATGCTCTTGGCAAAAATGCCAATTTCGGCCTCCTGCAAAGGGTTTTGCTGGGGCTAACCCGCGATTTGCATAAAACCTAACCCACGATTTGCGTAAGTCCTAACCCATGATTTGCGTAAAACGTGGTTCGCTCAGAGCTGTGGCCGGAGACCGTCCAAGTTCGACCGACATTATCGGAATCGTCAGGGAAGAAGGCACGCGGGCGGAGTGCAATATAATGTTCCCTATGGCTGGCAGTTCAAGGGGGCAAGACTGATGGCAGTTTTTCCGCATGGGAGCGCGCGCGGCGGGTCGAGAAGCGACGGTCCGCAGCAAATTAAGGACTTACGCGCCGACGATTTTTATGGCGATTCGCACGATGGCAACGACGGCTCGCGCGGTTCGCACGACACCACGCGCAACACCCGCACCTACACCCTCCCGACTTTCGCGGAGGCGACCGACGCGTCCGAAGCGATGCGCGAGCGTCGCGCGGATCGCAACAAGTCCATTGCCATGCGCGTGCTTGCGGCGGTGCTGATTTTCTCCGCAATCGGCATTGGTCTTTTCCCGAAAGTGCTGCAATACCAGTCCGCGCAAAAGCTGGCGAGCACGTCCGCCCGTTCCGAGCAGAGCGTCGCGGGCTGGCCGTATCCGCAGGCCGACGAGGCATTCGCCGCAGCTGGGGCGTACAACAAGCGTCTCGCCGAATCGGGGCAGCCGGTGATTGGCGAGGCTGAGGATCCGCTCGCCGAGTTGTACAACAACAATCAGTCCGACTCCAGCGACGGTTCCGGTTCCAGCTCGACGGGCGCAGGCGCCACTGGCGATGGTAACAAGGATTCCGCTAGCTCCAAAGACGCGGAATACCAGCGTTTGCTGGATACTGGCGATGGCGTGATGGGTTCCATCCGCATTCCAAAGATTTCTGTGGATTTGCCGATCTACCATGGCACGTCGGAGCAGACGCTTGCGTCCGGTGCGGGGCATTTGTATGGCAGTAGTCTGCCGGTGGGTGGCAAGGATACGCATGCGGTGATTACCGGACATCGGGGTTTGGTTGAAGCCTCAATGTTTACGCGTTTGGATGAGATGCGGGTTGGTGATTACTTCTATATCGATGTGATGGGCCATACTCTTGGCTACAAGGTGGATCGCATCACCGAAATCAACCCGGATGACACGTCGAAGTTGAAGATCGTGCCCGGCGAGGACCGTGTGACGTTGATGACATGCACCCCGTATGGCGTGAATACGCACCGTCTGTTGGTTTCTGCGCTGCGTTCCGCCATTCCCGAAGAGATTCCCGCGGAGGATGATGCGGCAAAAGATGTGCGTGTGATCGCGGGCGTGGTGTCAGCTGCCACGTTGCTGGTCGGTTTGTTGTTGGTTTGGCTGCTCCGCTGTCCGTGGCATGTCCGTAGGCATGCCGCTTGGTGGCCAAAGCGCAACTAGGGGTTGATGGCGTTAATGTTGCACTTGACAGATGCTTTTTTGTCGGGGAAAATTCTGAAAGAGACATGACAACGTTTGCTTATAGTTTTTGCATCGCGATTTACGGGGGCGAGAATACTCTAGAATCGCGATGATATGTGCGATTTCAAGGAAAGTATATCCCCTTGATTACCTCGTTGGGAGGGTATGTATCCCTCTGTTTTTCTCCTTAAGGTTTAGGCAACGAAGCGATTGTCGGACGGTATGTGAAGCGAAGACGCATCAAATATACCGGTCGAAGGAGGAAGGTATTTCCCCGATCGCTTAACGGTACAAGGGGGTAGGCGTATGAGACACGTCTTTGAGCGAAACAGGGCGAGGGGCACAGGTCTGTTCACGCGTCGTGTCATTGCGGCCGTCGCGACGGTCGCAATGCTCGCCGGCGTGGGGTGCGTCACTGCTTCGTCAGCGGCGGCGGAAGATGCCACGGGAGCCTTGGAACAACAAATCGAGCAGCCGGTATTGCAAGAATCTGGGCAAGAGGATTCACAGCCGGTGGAACAAAATTTGATGGTGGGAGAAGAGCAGCCGTCAGAGCAAGAGCAGCCGTCAGATCAAGAGGCTTACCAGCAAGTCGAACAAGAAACGGAACAAGAAACGAAAGAAGAGACTGAGCAGTGGGCTGAGCAGGAGGTTGGACAACAATCTGAACAACAATCTGAACAACCTGATGAGCAGCCAGTTACGTTGTCCGCTCAACCGATTGCGCGAGCAAATCGGGCGCAGTCGGTTGCGCAGAACGAGACCGGTTCTCAGTTGGGCGCTCCGGAGAAGCATAAGCGCATCAAGAAGAACGATGATGGCAGTTACACCGTGAACGTGGATGTGAAGGGCGCCGTCAACAGCACCACGGTCACCACCACCCAGCCGATCGACTTCACGCTGGTGCTGGATGTGTCCGGTTCGATGGACGATCCGATGAGTAAGACGGATCGGACCAAGCGGTTAGACGCACTGAAAGAAGCGGTTAAAGCATTTCTTGATGAAGCTGCGAACGCTAATACGGAGGCCGGTCCCGAACTGGTTCACGTTGGACTGGTGAAGTTCGCCGGCAACGAAAAGGACAAAATCGGGGATGACACGTACCGAAGTGGTGGGTACACCTACAACTACTCCCAAATCGTTAGCGATCTGACTGCGAATATGAGCGGTCTGAAGAACAAAGTCAGCAAACTCAAAGCCGCTGGCGCCACCCGAGCCGACAATGGATTCAATCTTGCGGCCAAGATGATGGGCAGTGCTAGTGCTCGAACCGATGCGAAGAAGGTCGTTATCTTCTTCACGGATGGCTCGCCTACATCGTCTAATGGGTTTGAAAAAGAAGTGGCAAACAATGCCGTTACCGCTGCCAAGAAGTTGAAGGATGGCGGTGCCGCCGTGTATTCCATCGGCATCTTCGCCAGTGCCAACCCGTCCTCGCTCTCCAGCAACGAGAACCAGTTCATGCATGCGGTGTCCAGCAATTTCCCAAAGGCAACGAAATACAACCAGCGCGGTGAAGGGAATATCAAAGCCGGCTATTATAAAAGCGCGACGAACGCTTCGGAGCTGAATGCCATCTTCGATGAGATTCAGAAGAGCGAGACCACCACGTCCGCGTACACCAATGTGGTGATGGAGGATACGCTTTCGGAATATGCCGAACTTGCTGGCAGCGACTATAAGGTCGTGGCCAAGGACTCGTCCGGACAGGCCGTCGCTTTGACCAAGGATGTCGATTACACCCTGACATACGACGAGAACGCGAAGAAGTTCACCGTCAGGTTCCTGAAGGCTCTGGCCCACAACGTGACGTACACGCTGGAATACAACGTGAAGCCCACGCAAAATGCATACAACGACTACGCCTCTAATCTGAATACCGGCAAGGATGGATATGCCGGCGTGAAGGGTGACGCGGATACCGATCTGGACGGGAACACCACGTCCTCGAACCAGCCTGGTTTCCATTCGAACGATTCCGCATGCCTGTCATACACGGCCGATGGCGTGGATCATGCATGCGGCGGCAATCTGTATCCGCATCCGGTGATCCAGGTGGTTTCCTCGACGCTGCATATCGAAAAGCAGTGGAGTGGAGACGGTGACAAGCCGGAAAGCATCACGGTGGATATCAAGCAAGGTGGCAATAGCTACAAGACAGTCACGTTGAAGCCGGATGCGAACGGAAACTGGTCCACGGATGTGATCATTCCGGCCGGTGCCGCGAAAACGTACACGGTGACGGAAACCGAACCGGAGAACCATCAGTGGCAGGCCTCCTACCAGCACAAAGTCGGCAATGGTGCTCTCGCTGACGGCAATGTGGTGACGGTGCCGGAATCCACGGCATCGCAGAACGCCACAGTAGTCATCACCAACACGTTGAAGACGGCCACGTTGAAGAACGCAATTGGCGTGAAGAAGGAGCTGGTCGGCCGCGATTGGAAGGATTCCGACGAGTTCACTTTCAAGCTGAAGGCAGACGATTCCAATCCAGACGCGCCGATGCCAGCTTCCTGCAAGAACCAGTCGGCGTGCACGGTGACGGTGAAACGCGATTCGTCTGACGATCACGTTGCTTACTTCGGCGACATCACGTATGACGCAGGTGAAGCCGAGTACACATATCTTGTGACGGAGAACGCTGGTAATGCTTCCGCAATGTATTACTCGCAGGCGGAATACCGGGTGGTCGTGTCCGTGATGAAAGACGGAACGTCCGGTGAATGGAAGGCCGTTGTCGAATCCGTGACCCAGCTGAAAACCGATTATGGTGCCGCTGGTTCGAATTGGGACGAGACCCAGCCAATGCTGTTCACCAACCAATACATTTCGGCATCGTCACTGCCATTGACGGGCCGCATGGGTGCGGAACGATGGTGGCAGATTGCGGCCGGCGGAGTTGGCGTGCTGGCATTGCTCGCCGTCGCTGCGGCCGACCAGTGGAGACGTAAGAAGCGGCTCAGCTGAATAACACAGGATTTGCGGATCGCGGGGGCGCGTTGGGTTCCCGCCTCCCGCGATTGCAGAACACAGTAACCAACAATCAAGGAAAAGGAGATTCTCATGAAGATGAGGAAGCTTTTCGCAGGGCTGGCCGCCGCGGCAACGTTGCTGAGCGGCATGGCCATCGGCGTCGCCGCCGCACAGGCTGATGATGCTCCATTGCTGCAAGTTAACCACGCACAGGAAGGCCATACGTACACACCATACAGGTTTGCCACGTTCGAGAATCCTGGCGATGGCTCGGTCGAAGTGAAAACGGTTGACGCATGGAAGGGAGCTGTGACCACCGCTGCTGACGCGGCTGATGGAAGCCACAACGGCATCCCGACAGAGTACAAGGATAATCCAGCCGCCTATGTGGCGACGTTCACTGCGGATCAGCTCCGTGTCTTCGCCAAGACCTTGGCTGGAATTACTCCGCCGGCAGGACCTGATGGTACTGGCCTGACCGTAACTACGGAGCAGGCAAATACGAGCCAGGCGGTCAATGTGAACGGAGAAGGCTGGTATCTGGTGAAGGATACGTTCACCAAGGCTGGCGAAACGACTGTGACGTCGGGAACTCCGGCTGTGGTGGCCACCACCGTCAATGGACTGTCCAATCTGAGGATTGTGGCCGATGCGACGACCGGTCAGGGCAACATCACGACTGAAGGCCAGTTCAACGCGAAGAACGCGAATCCGACCGACGAGCCGCTCAAGTTCGCCCGGATGAATAACGTGGATGTGAACGGTAAGAGCGTAAAGGTGGGCGACACCGTGGACTTCACTGTGGCCGCGGACGTTCCTCATGCTGCGGCTGGCTGGGATGCGTACCCCTTTACCATTACCGATACCGCGTCCAAAGGTTTGCGGATTGCGGAAACGAGTGACTTCAAGGTCCAGTTCGAAGATCATACTACTGTGAATCCCGATCTGTACACGATAACGCAGGAAGGCAATGCTCAATCCGGCACCACCACGACCATCTATTTTGCCGATGCCACAACGCTGGCCGGTAGGACGATCGTCGTGTCGTACCAAGGCACCGTCACCAAGGATGCGTTGGATGGCTTGAGCGGCAGTGTGGACAACAAGGCCACAATCACCACCAAGGATGGTACCAGCGGTGAAGGCAAGACTGTCCTTAAGACCTACGGTTTCCAGTTCACGAAGATTGGCAAGGAAGGGAATGAGGCCAAGCCTCTAGCCGGCGCCAAGTTCGTTGTCAAGAATGCGGAGGGCAAGTTCCTTAAGCAGGCTGAGGACGGTGCGTGGTCGTTTGTTTCCGATCAGAATGATGCCAAGACGTTCATTACTGAGAATGATGGTTTGGTGAAGGTCGCGGGTCTTGCGGCAGGAACCTACACGGTTGTGGAGACTCAGGCTCCGACCGGCTACGCCCAGAACTTCAGGGTCACTTTCAATGTGAAGATCACAGATGAAGGTCTCGTCACTTTCGAACAGGATGCCCTTCGTCAGGTCCAACCGGTCGATAACACCACTGCGAATGCCACCGCTACCGTGCTGAACGTGAAGAATGTCACTCAGCTGCCGCTGACCGGTGCCGCGGGAACCGTGTTGTTCACCGTCGTGGCGCTGCTGGTGGGTGGCGCTGGCGTGGCTGTGGCGGTCAAGAGCCGTCGCCGCACGTACTGAGCGCATGCGTTCGGTGTGAGTGAGTTGTGAATTGACTCACGCGCAATAAAAGTCAATGCGGGCGGTTGTGGATATTCCATAATCGCCCGCATTGACGTGTGGCCGATCGGTTGAAGCAATATACGGTCAGCAATATTTGAAAAGCTGCTTGTGAGAAGTCGGATATACACTTGCTTCATCACGGGGTATAGCAAAGGGGGTAAAACGATGCGCGGTGGAGGATCATTCAGCATGGACGAGCTCCAAATGTTGCGGGATCTGCCGGCGGTGGCTAACGTGTCGAAAGACCGCATCACGTACTCCAACGCCTTCAAACAGGTGTGTGTCATACGGTATCTTGCGGGAGAATCGCCGACCAAAATCTTCCGCGAGGCGGGATTGCCGCCGGAACTGATTGGGTATAAACGTATAGAACGAAGTGTGGCTCGTTGGAAGGCTGCCGTCCTCAAATCCGTGAGTGGTAGCAGTAACATGAGCAACGGCGAAATCATTACGGAGCTCGTCAACCTGTATGTTCATGCGGTGACGCGCAAGGAGAAACTCGACGACATCGCAGGAATCGCCAATCCCGATAAGGCGAATATTGGAAATGCTCCGCATCCGCTGGACGGGGCGAGCGTGTCGGGGGGGGGGCTGACGTGCCCGTCCCGTCCGATGCGGCTGCCATCGCCGTGCCGCCTGCACCTCTCAGCGCGAGCAGCGGCCTTGACAGCGAGACGGCGCTTGTCATCATCAAACAACAGGCTCGGCGCATCGACGAGCTGGAACGCGAAAACGAATCGCTCCGTGGCAAGCTGAAAACCTTGGCAAGCTGACTCCACCCGTCGCAAAGCGTTTTTTGGAAAAGATGCGAATCTGCCACATATAGCGCATTTCGCGGTGCGAACAACGGCGGAGATTGTGCGGTTGGCGCGGTAGGGTGTGAACATTATGACTTTTGGGAATACGAAAACCGGAAAAACTGGTACAAGCACGTCCGAAGCGACGGAAACCGCGCATATCAAATCCGTCGAAAGCCTCGACAAAGGCAACGACATGGAACGCGGCCTGAAAAACCGCCACGTCCAATTCATCGCCATCGGCGGCACCATCGGCACCGGCCTGTTCCTCGGCTCCGGCAAGTCGATCGCGCTGACCGGACCGAGCATCATCCTCGTGTACATCGGCGTTGGCCTCATCATGTTCCTGCTCATGCGCGCCATCGGCGAAATGATGTACAGCGACCCAAGCCAGCACACCTTCATCAACTTCATCACCCGCTACCTCGGCCGCGCGTGGGGCAAATTCGCCGGCTGGACGTACTGGATCGTGCTCATCCTGACCGGCATGACCGAAATCACAGCCGTCAGCACGTATTTCGTCACGTTCTTCGGCACGTTCGGCATTGACCTCAACGCGTGGAAATGGCTTATCGAACTGTGCTTCCTTGTGGCGCTCACCGGCATCAATCTCATTGCTGTGAAAGTGTTCGGTGAGGCGGAATTCTGGTTCTCCATGATCAAAATCACGCTGATTGTGGGCCTGATTGTCACCGCCGTGGTGATGCTGTTCCTCGGTTTCAGCTACCCGGCCACGCATATCGAAGGCGTGGACGGCACGGTCTCCGGCGCCACCGTAAGCCTGAAAAACATCACCGACGGCTTCCAGCTTGCGCCGAATGGCTGGATGAACTTCTTCATGAGCTTCCAGATGGTGTTCTTCGCCTACCAGCTCATCGAATTCGTAGGTGTGACCGTATCCGAAACGCAGAACCCACGTAAGGTGTTACCGAAGGCCGTCAACGAGCTGATCATGCGCATCCTCATCTTCTACGTGGGCGCGCTCGTGGCCATCATGGCGATCGTGCCGTGGCGCAACTTCCACCAGAACGCGGACGGCTCGTTCGGCTCCCCGTTCATCATGGTGTTCAAATACGCGGGCCTCGACTGGGCTGCCGCGCTCGTGTTCTTCGTGGTGATCACCGCAGCCGCGTCGGCACTCAATTCGCTGATCTACTCGGCGGGCCGCCACCTGTACCAGCTTGCGCAGGACTCCGAATCGCCCGCTATGCGGCGCCTCGGTGAGGTGTCGGATCACAAGGTGCCGGCGAAGGCGATTATCGTGTCCGGCTGCATGATTCTGTTCTCCCCGCTGATCAACGCGATCCCGGGCATCTCCAGCGCGTTCGTGCTGTTCGCCTCCGCAGCCAGCGCCGTCGTGATCTTCATCTACGTGCTGACGATGCTTGCGCACCGCCGTTACCGTCAGAGCACCGACTTTCTGCCGGACGGCTTCGTTATGCCGGCCTGGCAGGTGTGCGACTGGATTGCGATTGCGTTCTACGTGTTCGTGTACGTCACGCTGTTCCTGTCCGCAGATACGCGCGGTTCCGCCATCGCCGGCCTGCTGTGGCTCGTCGTGTTCGGTGGCTACTGCCTGCTGCACGAGCGATTCCAGAACCGCGACCTGAAGGCGGCTCTAGGGAAGTAGACGTATTGCCTGTCGCTGCGGTATGCGTGGCATGCGCGCGTTGCGCTACGTGCCGCGCATCCGACGAAAGAGGGCCGGTGGAAACCTTGCGAAAATGTGCGTTTCCACCGGCCCTCGTCGTGTAATCGCAATAAAACCGCGCGAAACGTTAGTGCACGAATCGTACGAAATCGGCGCGAATCAGCCGATGTAGTCGGCCTCGTTCGTCGGGCTGGACGGGACGGCGTGGTCTTCCGTAACCTTTCCCAGGCCGGACAGGTACGCTTCACGGCCGGCCTCAATCGCATTCTTGAAAGCGCGCGCCATCAGCGGAATGTTGCCGGCGGATGCGATCGCCGTGTATGCCATCACCGCATCCGCACCCATCTCCATGGCCTCCGCGGCCTGGCTCGGCCGGCCGATGCCCGCGTCGATGATCACCGGAACGTTGGAGTTCTTGATGATCACCTCGATGAAGTCACGTGCGCGCAGGCCCTTGTTCGAGCCGATCATCGCGCCGAGCGGCATCACGCAAGCTGCGCCCGCGTCCTCAAGACGCTTCGCTGCGATCGGGTCCGGGAACATGTACGGCATGACCACAAAGCCCTCCTTGGCCAGCTTTTCCGTGGCCTTGATGGTCTCCTCGTTGTCTGGCAGTAGATACTTCGCCTCGTGCTCGATCTCCACCTTCACGAAGTCCGTCTGGCACACTTCGCGGGCCAGACGTGCGATGCGCACCGCCTCCTCGGCGTTGCGCGCGCCCGACGTGTTCGGCAGCATGGTGATGCCCTTCGGAATGTAGTCGAGCAGGTTGTTTTCGGTGGTGCGGCAGCGGCGCAGCGCCATGGTGACGATCTGCGTGCCCGCGTTCTCGATGGTCGCCTTGATGAGGTTCAGGTCGTAACGACCGGAACCGAGGATGAAACGGCTCGTGAACTTGTGGCCGCCGAGAATCAACGGATCGGCGTCTCCTGTGGCGATCTCGTCGTACGCGTGCGCGTCTGGCTCTGGCAGAATCGCCGTGTTCGTGGTGGTGCCGACCAGCTCGTCAAGCGTGGCGTTCGGTGCGGCCGCAACATCGGCTGCTGCGGTGGTGATGGTGTTTTCGGTGCTCATCGTCGGTTCCTTTCGTTGGGGTGTTTGGTGTTGCTGTTGTTGCGATTGCTGTGCTGCTGTTGTGTTGCCGTTACATCGCTGTTGTGTTGTGTGCAACGTGCGTTTGTAATCGCAATAAAAATTTCGATTACGGCAGTGGAGTAACGTAGCAGTGCGTCAGGCGTCTTCCTCGCCGAGGATCAGTCGCGTGATCATGTTCGCTTCGTGGCAGGCGACCACGCCCACGCGCGGCGCCATCAGGCCGGCACCCGGTACCGGAGCCGTCTCGCCATCGCCACAGAAGTAGAAGTTCTTCGAAACGCGACGCGTGCTCACCAGGTTGGAGCTGCGGAAGCCGGCCATGCCGGACGCGCTGACGAGCTTCTTGCCCGGCAGATTCTCCAGCACCGCGTTGACGAGCATCGTCTTGTTTTCCGGCACGTCGAACGCCTCGCAGATGATGTCTTCATGCTCGAACAGCGTCGGCACGTTCTCGTCGGTCACCTTGACGGTGTCGATGGTGATCTCGATGAACGGGTTGATCTGGCGCAGATTGCTGCGCAGCGCCTCCGTCTTGTACTGGCCGAGGTCCTTCAGGAAATACTGCTGGCGATTCAGGTTCGTCATATCCACGCGGTCGAAGTCGATCAAGTGCAGGTGGCCGACGCCGATGCGGGTCAGCGCCACCGCGATGGTGGAGCCGAGGCCGCCGCAGCCGCAGATGGCCACGTGCGCCGCGTCGAGCTTGTCCTGCGTGGCGGCCGTGTGACGGTCGAGCAGGGCCGCGCGGATCTCCTCGCGGCTGACCAGGGTGGCCGGGTCGGGCTGGTTGTCGAAAGCGTGCTGGCGGGCGTCGATCTGCGCCTGCGATGCGGATGGTTCAAAAGTCATGGTTGTTCTCGTATTCTCGTTTCCGTTCGTATGGTTTGTTTCGCTGCTGTGCTCAGCCGCCCTGCACGAACGTGACGATTTCCAACGTGTCGGTGCCCTTGAGCTGCGTCTGCGCACGCTGGGCGCGCGGCACGATCTCGCCGTTGAGCTCCACGGCCACGCGGTCGGCGCGCAGACCGCGCTGCTCCACTAGTTCGGCCACGGTGATCGGCGTGGCGACGTCCTCTTCCTTGCCGTTGATGATCATTTCGGTTCCCTTCTGTATGTCAGGCCCCACGAGTGCCGTTCCCGCCGAAACGGACGTTCAGAACTGCTTTGTGGGCTTCCGAGCGTCTGCTTCCGGTGAATCGGACATTCACGGTTGGTACGAAAAAAGGGTCGCCGAAGGAACCGTACCCTATGAGGTGGTGCGCCCCTCCGTGACCCTAATCACGCGATATTCGGTTATCGCGAACGGAAATGAGATGCGCCTCGCGGCGCGAACAACCCGTCTCCTTACGGCGGCATTACCCGCATCAAGTCCTCGGTCGAAGCTCGTCGAGCTCCCTCTCAGCCTTTCGGCTCCCGTTCGGTTGTGCCCTCATCTTCCCGCACCCGCCCGACAACCCGCTCCGCGCTGTTTTGTGCGAGAATGGGTGGCGGATTTTGTAGCGACGGATGTGGCGACGGAAGGGAGACGGTTATGACGACCGCACGAAACATGGGCGAATTGGCGGGATTTGCGATTCCACGGCTCGGCATGGGCACGATGGCGTTGGCGATTGAGGGCCGCCCGGACCGCGATACGGCGATCCGCACGATCCACGCCGGCTTGGACGCGGGCGTGCGATATCTGGACACCGCCTGGTCGTATTACCTGCCAAGCCAACCCGGCACCGGCACCGCCGAAGACCTGGGCTACGGCGAAAAAATGGTGCGCGACGCGCTCGCCAGCTGGGACGGTCCGCGCGACGAAGTGCTGATTGCAACCAAAACCGGCTACCGACGCACCATGGAGGCGCCGAACGTTGCCGAAAACGAGCCGGAACGCCAGCATTTGCAGGCTGTGGGCAGCCAGTACGGGTGGATGGCGGATTCGCGTCCGGAAACGATGATCCGCGACGCGAAGGAGTCGGCCGCGCACCTCGGCGTGGAGGCGCTGGACCTGCTGTACTCGCACGGACCGGACCCGGAAGTGGCTTATGAGGACCAGGTCGGCGCGCTGAAGCAGCTGCTTGACGAGGGCGTGATCCGGTACGCGGGCATTTCCCGCGTGGACAACGCGCAGATCGACATCGCCCGCGAGATTCTCGGCGACAAGTTGGTCGCCGTGCAGAACCAGTTCTCGCCCTCGCACCCCGACCCTGAGCATACGATGGAGCACTGCGCGGAACTTGGACTCGCGTTCGTGTGCTGGAGCCCCCTCGGCGGCTTCCTCGACGCGTTCGACCAGCGCGCGTACGACCCGTTCCGCACGGTCGCCGGCAACCACGGCTGCTCCTACCAGCGCGTGGTCCTCGCCTGGGAACTGAGCCGCTACGAGCGGTTGTTCACCATCCCCAGCGCCCGCAATCCGCAGGAAATCAACGATTCCTTCGCCGCCACCGAACTGACGCTCACGCAGGATGAGCTGGCGATGCTGAACGCCTCCGTCGACGCCCGTCGCGGCTGAATTCCGCGCAATACGTACGATTGGCCGCGCCCGATTCCGCACAATAATCGCGATTCGGGCCGCGGCCTTTTTCGTGCCTTCTGTAGCTTGCTCGCTGCAAAATCGCCCTGGGAATAACTTACACTGTAAAATGTTTACACTGTAAGATATTATGACGGCGATTGCGACGGAAGGAGGTGCCTCGTGGGCTTTGAAGAGGAACTGTTCCACGAATTGGCGACCAACACATGGGACAAACGTTCGCGCATGCAGCAGGAGATGGTGAAAGGCGCGAAGGGCGAGCCCTTCGCCGTGCAGGAACTCTATAGGAAAGGCCCGCTGACGCCATCGCAGCTCGCCTCTTCAATGAAAACCACCACCGGACGCGTGTCCACACTGCTGTCCGCGTTGGAGAAAAAAGGCCAGATCACACGCGAATCCGACCCCGACGATCGCCGTGTGGTGCACGTGAACCTCACCGAAGCCGGCAGGGAACGCGCCGAACGGCAGCGCGAAAGCATGCGCGAGGCGATCTGCTGGATCTTCTCGCAGATGGGGGAGCGCCGCGCGCGCGAATTCGTTGAGCTCACCGAGGAATTCACCACGTACATGTCGCTGTGCATGCCCGGCAAACCGCGCCCCACGGCGGACGAGGTCAAAGCCGCGTTCTCAGGAAACGCACAGGAAGACGCGTAGTATCTTACGCTGTAAATAATTCACAGTGTAAGTAATCGCAATCCAGTAATCGCAAAAACCGCGAAAAATCGCAAAAACTAATCGTAAGAAAACAAGCAAAACACAAAACAAGAGAAGGAACCAAGCATGCTTCGCATCGTACGATACCTCTCCAAAGCGGAGATCGGTCAGATGCTCGTCGCGCTGGTCAGCATCGTCGGTCAGATCTGGCTTGACCTGACCCTGCCGGATTATATGGCCGACATCACGCAGCTCGTCGAAACCCCCGGCAGTGAAATGCACGACATCTGGGTGGCCGGCGGCAAAATGCTGCTCGTCTCGCTCGGCTCGGCGGCCTGCGCCATCGTCACCGGCTTCATCGCCGCGCGCGTGGGCGCCTCGTTCAGCCAGCGCCTGCGTTCGCTCGAATTCAACAAGGTGGAAAGCTTCGGACCGGCGGAAATGAACCGTTTCTCCACTGCATCGCTCATCACCCGCTCCACGAACGACATCACGCAGATCCAGATGTTCATCACCATGGGCCTCATGATGATCGTCAAAGCGCCGATCATGGCCGTGTGGGCCGTGTGCAAGATCGCAGGAAAGGGCTTCGATTGGACGCTCGCAACCGGCATCGCCGTGGCCATCCTGCTGGTGGTCATCGCCGTGCTCATGCACTTCGTCATGCCGAAGTTCAAGGCCATGCAGCGCCTGACCGACAACATCAACCTCGTGGCGCGCGAGAACCTCACCGGCCTGCGCGTGGTGCGCGCGTACAACGCCGAGGACTACCAGGAAGCCAAGTTCACCGAAGCCAACAAGGAACTCACCGAAACCCAGCTGTTCACCAACCGCGCCATGGCCATCATGATGCCGTTGATGAACACCATCATGAACGGCCTGATGCTCGCCGTCTACTGGATCGGCGCGTACCTCATCGACGCTGCCGACGCCGTCGACAAGCTCACCACCTTCTCCAACATGGTGGTGTTCTCCAGCTACTCCATCCAGGTCATCATGAGCTTCCTGCTGCTGAGCATGGTGTTCGTGCTCTGGCCGCGAGCCGACGTGTCCGCGCAGCGCGTGCTCGAAGTCATCGACACCGAGCCGATGGTCACCGACGGCACGCAGGACGCGGGCAAGCCGGGCGAGGAAGGCGAAATCGAATTCCGCAATGTGAGCTTCGCCTACCCCGACTCGCGTCAGGCCATGTTGGAAGGCGTCAATTTCAAAGCCAAGAAGGGTCAGACGGTGGCGTTCATCGGCTCGACCGGCTCCGGAAAATCGTCCCTCATCAACCTCGTGCCGCGTTTCTACGACGCCACGCAAGGCGAGGTGCTCGTCGACGGCGTCAACGTGCGCGACTACAAGCTGAAGGCGTTGCGCGACAAGATCGGCTACGTGCCGCAGCAGTCGTTCCTGTTCAAGGGGACGATCGCCAGCAACGTCGCGTACGGAGATACGGACCGCGACGACGACACCGTGCGCCGCGCATGCGACGTCGCGCAGGCGACGGAATTCATCGACAAAAAGCAGAAGAAGTACGATTCCGGCATTTCGCAGGGCGGTTCCAACGTTTCGGGCGGGCAGAAGCAGCGTCTGTCGATCGCACGCGCCGTCTACCGTCATCCGGAAATCCTGATCTTCGATGATTCCTTCTCCGCGCTCGACTTCAAAACCGACCGTGCCGTACGTGACGCGCTCGAAAAGGAAGCGAAGGATTCCACGAAACTCATCGTCGCGCAGCGCATCGGCACCATCATGAATGCCGACCGCATCATCGTGCTCGACGACGGCAAAGTGGTCGGCCAGGGCACGCACGAGGAACTGCTCGACACGTGCGAAGTGTATCGGCAGATCGCCGAATCGCAGTTGAGCGAAGACGAACTGAAGCGCTGAAAGGGGGAGACATGCCAAGAGGAATGGGACGCGGCCGTGGGGCCGTGGAAAAGCCGAAGGACTTCGGCGGAGTGATGAAGAAGCTCGTGAAATTCTGCAGCCGGTACATTCCGGTGATGATTTTCGCGCTGGTTCTGGGCGCTGCCGGCACGGTGTGCCAGATCATCGGCCCGGACAAGCTCAAGGACATGACCAACGAGATCACGAAGGGTCTGCCGGCCATGGTGCACGGCAAGCCCGTCATGAATTCGATCGATATGGACGCGGTGTCGCGCATCGCATGGCTGCTCGTCGCGCTGTACGTCGGGTACGCGCTGCTGAGCTACCTGCAAAGCTGGCTGATGGCCAACGTCACGCAACGCACGGCACAGCAGCTGCGTGAGGCGATCAGCAAGAAGATTAATCGCCTGCCGCTGAAATATTTCGACAAAGTCAGCTACGGCGACGTGCTGAGCCGCATCACCAACGACGTCGACGCGATCGGACAGACGCTCGGCCAGTCGGTCGGCTCGCTGATCACTTCGATCACGCTGTTCTTCGGCGCGCTCATCATGATGTTCTACAACAACGTGACCATGACGCTGTGCGCCATCGGCTCCGCGCTGCTCGGCCTGATCATCATGGGCGTGATCATGAAGGTGTCGCAGAAGTACTTCACCCGCCAGCAGGTGGCGCTCGGCGACGTCAACGGCCACGTCGAGGAAATGTACACCGGCCACACCGTGGTCAAGGCATACTGCGGCGAGGAACGCTCCATCGAGCAGTTCGAGAAGTACAACAACGACCTGTACGTGTCCGGCTGGAAAAGCCAGTTCCTGTCCGGCCTGATGATGCCGATCATGAACTTCGTCGGCAACTTCGGATACGTGGTGGTGTGCGTGGTCGGCGCGGTGCTCGCCATGGACGGCAAGATCGAATTCGGCGTGATCGTGGCGTTCATGATGTACATCCGCCTGTTCACGCAGCCGCTGTCCCAGTTCGCGCAGGCGTTCCAGAACCTGCAGCGCTGCGCAGCCGCATCCGAACGCGTCTTCGGCTTCCTTGAGGAGCCGGAACTGTCCGACGAAACCGGCAAGCAGGCGCTGCTGGGCGTCGGCGCGGACGGCAAGCCGCAGCCGGTGCGCGGCGACGTGGAATTCAGCCACGTGCGCTTCGGCTACGACGTGGACAAGACCATCATCAACGACTTCTCCGCGTCGGTGAAGGCCGGCCAGAAGGTGGCCATCGTCGGTCCGACCGGTGCCGGCAAGACCACGATGGTCAACCTGCTGATGCGGTTCTACGAGATTTCCGGCGGCACGATTTCGATCGACGGCATCGACACCAAGTCCGTGCCGCGCTGGAACGTGCACGACCAGTTCTCCATGGTGCTGCAGGACACGTGGGTGTTCCGTGGAACAGTGCGTGAAAACATCGCGTATTCGAAGAAGGACGTCACCGACGAGCAGATCGTGGCCGCATGCAAGGCCGTCGGCCTGCACCACTACATCATGTCGTTGCCGAACGGCTACGACACCGTGCTCGACGACAAGGCGTCGCTTTCCCAGGGCCAGCGCCAGCTGCTGACGATCGCGCGAGCGATGGTGGAGGACGCGCCGATCCTGATCCTCGACGAGGCCACCTCGTCTGTCGACACCCGTACGGAAGAGTTGATTCAGAAGGCGATGGACGCGCTGACCGTGGGCCGCACGAGCTTCGTGATCGCGCACCGCCTGTCCACCATCCGCGACGCCGACATGATCCTGGTGATGAACGGCGGCGATATCGTCGAGCGCGGCACCCATGAGGAGCTGCTCGCGAAGTCCGGCTTCTACGCCGACATCTACAACAGCCAGTTCACGCTGGCCGAGTGAGGTTGGTGTGCTGACTCGCTAAAAAATCCGGAGGGACCACCCCTCCGGATTTTTGCGTTTTGGCTTCGGCATTTTTATTGTGTTGCGCTGACGGGACGGCGGATTTACCATTGAGGTGACTGACGTCAATCGATTGACGTATTTGAAAATCACAAAGAAAGTGGGCAGTCATGAAAAGCATCGAAATCGGCAAATCGGCAGTGGTCGCATCGCAGGCGGCGCTCGGCGTGATGCGCATGGATGCGCTGGATGCGGACGCGGCGGCGGAAGTCGTGCGTACGGCCGCCGAGCATGGAGTCAACTTCTTCGACACGGCGGACATCTACGGATTCAACGTCAATCACGACCATGCCAGCTCGCGTGTGCTCGGCCGCGCGTGGAAGGACGCCGGGCTCAAGCGCGAGGACATCTTCCTGCAGACGAAGTTCGGCATCAACATCGACTTCAGCGACCCGAACAACGTGCACGCCACCCGCTACGACTTCTCCGCGAAGCACCTCATCACGCGACTCGACGAGGAACTGGAGGCGCTCGGCACCGATTACGTGGACTTCGCGCTCCTGCACAGGCCCGACACTCTGATGGAGGCCGAGGAGATCGTCGAAGCGTTCACCACCCTGCACAAGGCGGGCAAAGTACGTCACTTCGGCGTGAGCAACGTGAACCCGTGGCAGGCGGAACTGCTGCAATCCTGGCTCGGAGACGACCCGGCCATGAGGCTCGAGGCGAACCAGCTGCAGTTCGGTCTGATGCACGCGCAGATGGTCAGCGACGAGCTGATGACCAATTCCGGCGCCGAAGGCATGGTCGTGGCCAACCATTCGGACGGACTGCTGTCCTACTCGCGACTGCGCCACATGACCATCCAGGCATGGAGCCCGTTCCAGTCCGGCACGGAATACGGCCCGTTCGTAGGCAACGAGCACTTCCCGGAGTTGAACAAGGCGCTGGACGAAAAGGCCGCCAAGTACGGTGTGAGCGCCAACGCCATCGCCACCGCATGGGTGCTCAGGCATCCGGCGAAGATTCAGATCGTGCTCGGCTCGATGAACCCCACCCGGCTGGGCGAAATGCTCGGCGGCGCGGACATCGATCTCGACAAGCAGGATTGGTGGGACCTGTACGTGGCCGCCGGCAACCTCATTCCGTGAGTTTTGTTGGAAGTCAGAAGAAACGGCCGGGGAAACCGGCGCTGATGGTGGCGTGACGGTCGGCGTCCAACGTGGCGCAATCGAAAACAAAAACGCTGCGCAGTTCATTCGGGTCCGCAACGAACAGCGCCGTAGCCAACCCGTCCGCCACCGCAGTCGGATAGTCGCCAAATGACGCGGATTGCACTGCAACCCAGGCGGCTTCCGTTTGTTGCACGGGCAGGCCGTCGATGGCGTTGAGCAGGTGGTGAATCGCCAGATGCGTCTGTTCGTTCACCGCCACCTCCCAATGGCGACGGCTGGGCGCGCTCGCACAAAACGCGCCATCGCCGATCAGTGCGACGCCGACCGCGCAGGACGGATCATCCGGATCCTCAAGCGCCACACGGATCGGCTTGTTCGTGCGCGTCAGCAGATCGCCGCCCGCATCAATCACAAATTCCGGGGCAGCGTTTTCGCGTTTGCTGTCTGAGATGGAAGATTGGCATGTCGGGTTGGTCGTTTCGGCTGACTTGACATGCGATGTGCGCGAAAGTTCTGAATCGGTGAGCAATCCGCCCAGCGAATCCACCAGATAACCCTTGCCGCACGCGCCGAAATCCACATGAACCGGACTGCGTGTAACCAATGTCGTGCCACTCGAACGAACCACATCACGACCCCATACGGCCCGTCCGTGCAGCGCGCCCAGGCGCTCGCCGGCGTCGGCTTCAACGGTGAAACTCAGCGCGGGATCGTAACCGAGACGAATCAGGTCCTCGCCCACGCACGGGTCGATCGCACCGCGCGTGGCGGCGTGCAGCGCGTCGTACAAATCGAATAGCGGGCCGGCCCAATCGGGAAAATCGAAATGCCCGCCATGCTCCGCATTGCCGATGTGCGCAACCAGCGAATCAGCGCGAAACCGCGAAAGCGCATGCTCGTATTCATCGATGAACCGTTCCATCTCGCCGCGCAATTCCGCAGTGATCGGGTGAGGCGTCGAAATCAACAACCCCGTGCCGAGCGCCTTGGGAAACGCGGTGGTATACGGCATGCGCTGTGCGAGCGGTGCAATGGAGTCCATACCACGATGCTAGCGCGTGCCCGGCTTGGCGTAGTTCGTGCCTGGGGCTGGCGGGCGCGGGATTTTGCGTGCGGTCGAAGCGCGGGCGTCACCGAGGATGGTATACGCATTGTCAACGCCATTGATTGGCTGTTGGGTGATTGAAACGGTTGAGCCAATTGAGACGTGTATCTCGCTTATAGATGGCGGGTCTCGCGGAGAAACGAACCTAGGGGGCATCTTTTCGCCCCTCTAACCCTTGTATTTTTTAAGGGGCCGCCATCTATAAGCGAGATACCAACTGTCACCCCGCCAAATCCGCCACTCATAAGCGAGATGTTTTTTCGTGGGTGTGGCATGAGGCATCGCCTTATTTTGATACCCCCGTAGCTTTGTATGGTTACGATTATGCTAATCGTGATTATGCAAGTCGCGATTATACAAACTGACGCTTTGGCATGGAGTTCGCTTCACGTTTTCGGGCGGACGGGGGTGTTGCGGAACGGCGGTGAGCGTCACAATGTGAGACGACACGCGGAAAACGGGAAAAATAAAAACGGCGGAATTCCAACGTTTTTTCATGCGCGATACAACAAGACCAATTAAAAATCAAGACTGTTATTCAAAAAACTTTCGTTCTATCTTGGCTTCCGATGCGCGCTTCGTACGTCGGGTACGTCGGGGAAAGCGCGCCGAAAAGATTTGCGGAAGAAAGGTTCGACCCATGTCATCTCGCGTCGCGCAGCGCCACGCAGCCGGTTCCTACGATTCGTGCGATTCGCGCGTCTCGGCTTCCGGCCGTCTCATCACGCTCGTCGCCGCGCTGATGATCGCGCTCGCCACGCTGTTTGTCGGCATCGCGATGCCGCGGCAGGCGTCCGCCGCCGACGACAGCCAGACGAATTTCGATTCCTGGACCGCCGCCGCGCAGAACATCGCCAAGCAGCTCGCCACCGCCGAAAAGGACTACAACGACGGTGATTACGGCCAGGCCGGCACCGGCTTCCAGACCGCGCATTGGATCGGCTACGACGCCTCCAACTTCTCGAAGGCCGTCAACGACACCATTTCCGCCGACAAGCAGCAGGCGCTGCTCACACAGTTCACCGATTTGGAAGGACTTGCGTACCAGCAGGGCCAGGGGAGCGCGATCGCAAACGGAATCAACGCGCTGAACGCGGACCTTGACACGGCCGCGCAGACGCTTGACGGCAACGCGAACCTCGCCGACCCCAAAACCTACGCGAAGCAGCGCGCCGAACAGACCGCCGCGGAACGTAAGAAGCTCGACGCGGCCAAAAAGAATTCCTCCAAAGGCAAAGGCGACCGCACGTGGAGCGAAGTCGCCAGCGAAATGAACGTCATCCTCGACAAGGCATACAAGGCCGCCATCTCCGGCAAGGGCGCGGAAGGCTCCAGCCTCGTCAACGACGCGTACTACCAGTACTACGAAAAGCTCGGCTTCGAAAAGAACGTCATGAACGCCATCTCCGGCGACCGCGTCTCGCAGGTGGAATACCAGTTCAAGATGACCCGCAAAACCATGCGCGACGGCGGTTCCGACAAGGAGACCAAAAAGCTTGTCGACGACCTGAAAAGCTGGCTCGTCGAAGACGCGGCCACCCTCGGCGGTGGCGCGGCCGGCAACGTCAACGCCTTCACCAAAGCCATCACCAGCTCCGCCGGACAGGCGTTCCTCATCCTGATCCGCGAGGGTCTCGAAGCGCTGCTGGTGGTGGCCGCCGTGGTGGCCTACCTCGTCAAATCCGGCAACCAGCGTTTCACCAAGTGGATTTACCTCGGCGTGCTCGCGGGCCTTGCCGGCTCCGGTCTGGTCGCCGTGCTCTTCACGTTCCTGTTCGGCGGCTCCGGCCCGGTCCAGGAAATCAGCGAAGGCGTGTGCGCGCTGATCGCCATGCTCATGCTGCTGTGGACCAGCAACTGGATGCTCAACAAAAGTTCCGTGGAAGCGTGGAACCGTTACATCCGCACCAAAACCGAGTCCGCCGTGGCCGACGCGCAAAACAAAGTCGCCGCCGGCGAAGGCGTGGGCCTGGGTATGGTCGTTTCGCTCGCCATGCTGAGCTTCCTAGCCGTGTTCCGTGAAGGCGCCGAAACCGTCATCTTCTACGAATCGATCTACTCGATGAGTCGCGACGCGCAAGGCATGTGGATCGGCGGCATCGCCGCGGGTGTGGTGCTGCTCGTCATCTTCCTCGTGCTGCGCTTCACCTCCGTAAAGATTCCGATTGGCCCGTTCTTCCTCGTTACGTCGATCCTGATGGCCGTGCTGGTCGTCATCTTCGCCGGCGGTGGCATCCACGCGCTCATCGAAGGTGACCTGATCGACGGCCACTACCTGTCCAGCGTGCCCACAAACGACTGGATCGGCCTGTATCCGTACGTCGAATGCCTTGCGGCACAAGCGATCGCGGCGATTGCCGTACTCGCGCTGTTCGCCGTCGGCTTCGCACGCAAACGCAAGTTGCGCACGCCTGACAATCGCAAGTAATACGCAAATTTTCCGAGATTTACCGATATTTTTTCCACATCCAACAACAAAGGAAAGAGAAATGAAGAACAAGAAGATCGCCGCTCTGCTCGGCATCCTGCTGGCCGGCTCCATGGCCTTCTCCCTGTCCGCATGCGGCAATTCCAACGATTCCGCCGCTTCGGACAAGTCCAGCGCCTCCGCGTCGGCTTCGAAGGCCGACGACTCCAGCAAGGACGATTCCAGCGATTCCGCCGGTTTCGAAGAGATCCAGGTCGATGAGAAGCACTCCGACCAGGAATGCGGCCCGCTGACCGTCAACGCCGTCTACTTCCAGCCGATCGACATGGAACCGTCCGGCATGGGCCTCAAGGCCGCCGATGCGAGCTTCCACCTCGAAGCCGACATCCATGCCAACCAGAAGGGCACCGAACTCGGCTACGGCAAGGGCGATTTCGTGCCGGACCTGACCGTCAACTACGACATCATCGACAAGACCTCCAACGCGTCCGTCGCCTCCGGAACCTTCATGCAGATGAACGCCTCCGACGGCCCGCACTACGGCGCCAACGTCAAGCTCGACAAGGCCGGCGCGTACAAGCTCGTGCTGAAGATCGAATCCCCGGAGAAGAAGGGCTGGATGCTGCACGTCGATCCGGAGACGGGTGTGAAGGGACGCTTCTGGACGGAACCGATCGAGGTCACCTTCCCGGACTGGAACTATACGCCGCAGGAGTGGTGATCTCCTAGCGTAGCCCGTTCGCGGTTTCGGTATGCATTACCCGACACACTCAAGGCCGTTCGGCCAAGCTTACGGTCGGGCAATGCATACCGAAACCGCTCTCTCGCGTTTAGGGGGATGGATTCACCTCTGCGATTGTGGAGGGGGTCTGGGAAATCCTCGCATTTTAGGGGAGGGATGAGAGGGGTGGGACTCTTTGGGATGGGGCGGAATGGGAATCGTTGGGCTCTTTGAGTTGGGTTTTTGGATGAAAGGATTTTGGGATGCTGCTGCAGTTTGTGACGGTGTTGCAGGGGGTGTTGGCGCCGGCGCTGCTCGTCATGGCGTTGAGCGTCATGCTCACCGTCGGTGAGGGGCGTGACAAGCCTCTGAGCGCGTACTGGCGGCTGGCCGGTTTCGTTGTTGGATTCGCCGGCGCAGTCGTATTCGCCGCGCTGCGCGCCACCGCCGTCATCACGCAACGCACGTTCGTCAACTATCCGACCCTGTGGTGCTGCGTGATCCTCGACGTGGCCGTGTTCGTCATCGTCCTGTTCGCCCGCCGCATCACCGCCGACTGGCACAACCACCGCGCGCTGCTCGACATCGCGAATCTCGTTGCGGCGCTTGCGATCGCGGCCACCACCTTTCGTGCGCTGCCCGACGTGATTCTGCGACTGACGATCTTCGTCGAGCCGGGCGATCCCATCTTCACTTCCGACATGCTGTTGCGCGCGCTCGGCTTCGCTTTGGGCGCGGCCGTCGCAATCATCGCCGCGCTTATCTTCCGCACGATGCGTTCCACCGCCGTCCGCTGGTCGTTCACGACGGCGGTGCTGCTGTTGGTCGCGCTGTTGTTCGCACAGCATTTCACCGACCTTGCGCAGATCCTCCAATCCAAACGCATCGTCAGCTTCCCGACCGCCGCCTTCCTCGCGCTCGTGTGGGGCATCAACCATCAGCGCAGCCTGACCATCGCAATGGCGCTCGTCTTCGCCATTCCGGCAATCGCCAGCATCGTCATGGGCTTCAAAGTCAAGCCGACCGGCGCCAACGAGGCGATCGCACGCACGCATATCGCGTTCCGCCGCCGCGCGAAAGCGGCCGGCGCGTTCAGCCTGGTCGCCATGATCTGCGTCACCGTGGCCCTGACGTACGGCGTCGCGCAAACGCAGAAAGTCGTCACGCTGTCGCCGCCGGAAGACTACTCGCTCGCCGACGGCGTGGCCACCATCAAATTCAGCCAGATTTCCGACGGCCACCTGCACCGCTTCGAATACCGCGCGAAGGACGGCACCTCCATGCGATTCATCATCATCAAGAAGAACGGCGGCGCGTACGGCGTCGGCCTCGACGCGTGCGACAACTGCGGCGACGCCGGCTACTACGAGAAGGACGGCAAAATCATCTGCAAGAAGTGCGATGTGGCCATCAACCTCGCCACCATCGGCTTCAAAGGCGGCTGCAACCCGATACCGTTCGACTACCAGGTCAAGCCGGGCAAAATCGTCATCCAAACGTCCACGCTCGACGCGCTGTCGAGCCATTTCCAGTGAGCGCCGAGAAAGGTAAGGGGGTGCCATGTTCTTCCTGAAAATGATCTCTCGCTCGTTCAGCCGGCAGTTCAAACGCCGTCTGCTCATCGCCGTCACCGTGTGCCTGTCCGCCACCGTCAGCGTGGCCATGCTCGGCGTGGTGTTCGACGTGGGCGACAAGCTCAACGCGGAGCTGAGCACGTACGGTTCGAATATCGTCGTGCAGCCGAAGTCCGACGCTGTGGTGAGCGATTTGTACAATACCGGCGATTCTGCTGGCTCGGCTTCGGGTAGTTCGTCCGGTTCGGACGGGGGTTCCACTTCCGACGGCTCGGCTGCGGCGGACAGCGCCGACCCGACCGCGTTTCTGAAGGAGTCGGACGCGCAGAAGATCAAGACCATCTTCTGGGCGTTCAACATCACCAATTTCGCGCCGGAATTGAACATCCACGCGGATGCGGGGTGTGTCGGTTCGGGGGCTGGTTCGGCTGGCTCTGCTGGAACGGCTGGTGCGTCAGGTGCGGCTGCTTCCGCGGCGAAATGCAAGGCGACCAACGTGCCGATCGTGGGCACGTGGTTCGCGAAAACCCTGCACATGGACTCCGGCGAGTCCACCGTGGCCGGCATGAACGGCATGCGCTCATGGTGGAAAATCAACGGAACCTGGCCGAAAGACGACAGCGAGCAGGCGATGGTCGGCAGCGCGCTCGCCGCGAAACTGGGCGTGAACGTCGGTGACAGCGTTACGCTCGACAAGACGATCGCCGTCGGTGCGGGCGACAATACGAACGGAGGTACCGGGAAAACCGGCAAATCCTCCACCGAACGCAATCGCGTGAAAGTGAAAATCGTCGGCATCTTCGATTCGGGCGATTCCGACAACAGCGCCATTTATATGCCGTCCATCGCTGCGCAAACGCTTGCGAATCTGCCGAATTCCATCGACAAGATTGAAGTCAAGGCGCTCACCACGCCCGACAACGACCTCGCGCGCAAGGCGTCGAAGAATCCGAACGCGCTCACGCAGGACGAGTGGGAGACGTGGTATTGCACCGCGTATCCGTCGTCGATCGCGTACCAGATCGAAGAGGTGCTGCCGGGCGCGGTGGCCAAGCAGGTGCGCCAGGTGGCCGCGCTGCAGGGCGATGTGCTGAACAAGACGCAGGCGGTGATGGTGCTGATGACCGTGCTGTCGCTGGTTGCCGCCGCGATCGCCGTGGCGAACCTGATGGCCGCGTCGATTGGCGAACGCGGTTCGGAATTGGCGCTGTTGAAGGCGATCGGCGCCACGGACGGCGCGGTTTCGCGCCTTATGCTCGCCGAAACGGCGGTGATTTCGCTGGTTGGTGCGATTGCCGGTGCGCTGCTTGGCTCGGGCGTTGCACAGATCGTGGGGCACGTGGTGTTCGGCTCGGGCATCACCATGCGTCCGATGGTGTTCGTGTTGGTTTTCGTGTTGCTGGCGGTCACTGTGCTCGTGGCCTCGCTTTCGTCGATTCGGGCGATTCTGGGCTTGCGTCCGGCGGAGGTGCTGCATGGTAGGTGAGTTGTGCTTGGCTTTCGTAGGGGGTGTGCGATGACGAATCGCAAGATGTTCTTCACTATGCTGTGGGGCGCGGTGTTCCGCCGTCGCTCCCGTGCGATGATGGCCGTGATCGCGTCGCTCGTCGGCGCGGCCACGCTGTTCTGCCTTGCATCCGTGTGCGTCGCGGTGCCGCAGCAGATGAACGAGGAAATGCGCGCGTACGGCGCGAACCTGATCGTCACGCCCGCGTCCGCAACGGGCAAATCGCAAGGCATCGATACTGCAACCGTACGCAACGTGACGGCGCTCATCGGCGCCGGACACAGCGTGAAATCAGCCGCATACCGGTATGAGAGCGTGCGCATCAATTCCGCGCCGTACACCATCGCCGGCGTGGACGTGAAAGCCGTCCGCGCGCTCAATCGCCATTGGAACGTGACGGGCGATTGGCCCGGCTCGGGCAACGTGATGGTCGGCCGCGACGTCGCCGACGCGCTCGGCGTGAAAGTCGGCAGCCGTGTCACCATCGGTTACCGCGCCGCCGACGCGTCTGCTTCAGCGTCTTCTTCCGCGTCCGCAAAATCCGATTCGGACGAATCAACTGAAACGGCAGAATCGTCCGCGCAGGGCACGCAGAGTACGCAAACTACGCAAGGCGAACAGACCACGCAAGCCACGGAAAACGGCCGCGTCTCGTCCGACATCATGGATAACAACGGCACCGAATTCCGTATCGCCGGCATCGTCGACACCGGCGGCAACGAGGATTCCATCATCTACGCCACTACCGCGGACGTGTCCAAACTCGCCGGTTCCAAGCGCGGCGCCGACGTGGTCGAATACTCCGTGAACGCCATGGGCGACGAGCTCAACGACATCGTCAACAACATCAATCGCAGTGCCGACAAAAACCCGAACAGCGCCGTCAAAGCGCAGACCGTCACCAGAATCACCTCGTCCGACACCCGCATCATCGCCATGCTGCAGACCCTGTTCTGGATTGTCTCGCTCGTCGTGCTCGTGCTGACGCTTGTCGGCGTGGGTACCACCATCAGCTCCATCGTGAGCCAGCGTCGCAACGAAATCGGCCTGCGCAAGGCCCTCGGCGCCGATTCACGCGCCCTCGGCGTCGAATTCTACGTGGAATCCGGCATCTACGGCTTGATCGGCGGTCTGCTCGGCACTGCTATCGGCTATGTGCTGGCGCGTGTGCTGTGCGCCACCGTCTTCGGTCGCGCGATCGGCTTCGACTGGCTGCTCGGCGCCGGCTCGCTGCTGCTGAGCGTGCTCGTCCTTGCAGCACAGCTCTATCTCACGCCGTATGTCGAGCTTTCTGTCTGCGGCTTTTATCTGCGCGCCACGGCGCAGCCCGAGGAGCCACAGCTCCCGCAGAGCGACTGGAGCAGCGAAGGCTGAGCCTTTGCAAAAATAAGAGGGATATCTCCCACGCGGGAGGTATCCCTCTGTGTTTTTTTATCCGCCGATGGCAGGGCTTTCACGCAGAATATAGACTGTCTTTACGCCCAGCATCCTGCACAGCGCCGTCTTGAGCGCAAGGTCGCTCTCGCTCTCGTACCACACGCACAGCGTCGTGCCGCCGCCCCTGCGGTACAGGTAGGAGCTTTCATACTGCGCGGAACGGTGAAAGCTGGTGTTTTTCGTATCGGCCAGCATCTGCTCCAGCTCCGGGATGTCGTGGGTGTTGTCCAGCCCGCGAACAGCCACCGCGCCGAAGCAGGCGTTGGGCAGCTTGTCGAAGAATTCCTTCGATACCTGATAGTACATGGCGTTTCCTCCTTCTGGAAAATCTCAGTCGTATGTAATGATGTGGTATTCTAACGCTTTAAAGGGCAAAATGCAAGGGCTTTTTTACCGCTGCTCCCCGCCCAGCTTCAGACCCATTTCAAAGGCCTGCCTGTTCATGGGCAGCAGGGCGGGCTTCTTGCCCAGCTTGTGCTCGATGGTGCTCCACACCACGTGGGCGGGCACCACCTGCGTGACGCCGATGTACACGCCCAGCATGATGATATTCAGCACCTTGGCGCTGCCCAGCTCCAGCGCCAGCTCCGTAACGGGCGCCTTCACCACCTTGATATCGCTGCGGGTGATGTCGCTTTTCACGATGGAGCTGTTGATGAACAGCGTGCCGCCGGGCACCAGCTTGTAGAGGAATTTGTTCAGGCTGGGGTCGTTCATGACGATCAGATCGTCCATGCGGTCGCCCAGCGGCGCGCCGATGTCATCGTCGGAGATGACCACATAGCAGTTGGCGGTGCCGCCCCGCTGCTCCGCGCCGTAGGAGGGGAAGAACGTCACGTTCTTGTCCGTGGAGCTGCAGGTGGCCTCCGCCAGGAACTTGCCCAGCGTCATGACGCCCTGCCCGCCGAAGCCGGCTACCATCAGATTCCGTTCCATTTACGCACCCTCCTTGTCCTTGTCGCGGATCACGCCCAGCGGGAACTCCTTGAACATCTTGTCCTCCAGAAAGTCCAGCGCCTCCAGCGGCTCCAGACCCCAGTTGGTGGGACAGCTGGTGACGATCTCCACCAGCGAGAAGCCCTTGCCGTCCAGCTGGTTCTGGAAGGCCTTGCGGATAGCCGCCTTGGTCTTTGCCACGTTGGCGGGGTTGTTGCAGCTGGTGCGCTCCAGATAGTAGGGAGCCGTCAGCTGGTTCAGGATCTCGCACACATGCATGGGGTAGCCGTGCTCCTTGGGGTCGCGCCCCTTGGGGGCGGTGGTGGCCTTCATGCCCACCAGCGTGGTGGGTGCCAGCTGGCCGCCGGTCATGCCGTAGATGCCGTTGTTGACGAAGATGACGGAGATGTTCTCGCCCCGGTTGGCGGCGGACATGGTCTCGGCCAGACCGATGGAGGCCAGATCGCCGTCGCCCTGATAGGTGAACACCAGCGTCTCCGGGTTGCTGCGCTTGGCGCCGGTGGCCACGGCGCAGGCGCGTCCGTGGGCAGCCAGCAGATAGTCGTAGGTGAAGTAGCCCATGCCCAGACCGCAGCAGCCCACGCCGATGGCGCAGGTACATTTGTCCAGCATGTTCATCTCCTCCAGCACCTCGCCGATGAGCTTGAAGAGGGTGCTGTGCATACAGCCGGGGCAGAAGCCGACTACCATGTCGGGCTGGATGCCCTTTGTTCTCGCGTATACCTTTTCCATATTCCGGCACCTCCTTATCGCGCCAGCAGCGCTTTGGCGGCGCTGATGACCTCGTCGCGTCCCATGATCTCGCCGCCCGCGTGGAGACACGTCTCGATGGGGCAGCGATCCGTTACAGCCAGACGGATGTCGTCCACCACCTGCGCAGGGATGCACATCTCCACGTCCAGAATGGCCTTTACCCGGCCGAAGTCCAGCCCGGCAAACACGTCGGAGGGGAAGGGGTACAGGGTCTTGGGGCGGATCAGTCCCACCTTACAGCCCTCCGCCCGCAGCAGCTTTACGGCGGAGCGGGCGATGCGTCCGCAGATGCCGTAGCCGGTGACGACCACCTCGGCATCGTCCAGATACAGCGTCTCCGCCTCGCTGGGCCAGCTCTTGTACAGCTCCTCGGCCTTTTTGCAGTTGCGCTCCTGCTCCTTGGTGTCCCAGCGCCCGGCATCAATGGTGGCGCGGGGCTCCTTATAGGAATCGTGGCCGATGGCCGCCCAGCTGCGGCACTGCTCCTTCAGCGCCCTGACCTCCTGGGCGGAGCGCTCAGGCGGCAGCTCCACCGGCTCCATGATGGTGCCCATGACGCCGTCGGTGAGGATCAGCACCGGATTGCGGTCCTGCTGGGCGTAGTCAAAGGCGGCGTAGGTCATGTCCACGGCCTCCTGCACGGTGGAGGGGGAGAACACCCGCATCTTGAAGCCGCCGTTGCCGCTGGCTTTGGTGGCCTGGGTGTAGTCCTGCTGCGCCGGCTGGATGGTGCCGATGCCGGGGCCGCCCCGCTGCACGTTCACATATACGATGGGGACGCGGGCGCTGGCGCAGAAGCTGACGCCCTCGCTCATAAGGCTGATGCCGCAGGAGCTGGAGCTGGTCATGGCGCGGG
>OJAM01000104.1_pt1 | contig 39289 bp, 29 predicted proteins | sample 1589071 | NCBI WGS metagenome assembly OJAM01 (sample SAMN03283243) | human gut metagenome | biome: human-associated habitat; material: feces | host: Homo sapiens | place: Peru | collected 2012
CAGATTGCGCCTTCGTGCTTTACGGAGGTAGCCGACCCTGATTCGGGGGAGGCTGTCCGAAAACCCATTAGGATAGTGAACAGCTAATTTGGGTAAACATTTATCTTGTTTGTTATAGTTGTTTAACTTTGTATATTCTTGATACTCAATTATTTTGTTTATATTTGTAGTAAATAAATCACTAAAATATGGCATATAAAAAAGGTCAAGATAGACGTCAGAGGGTTCTTTTCCCTGATTGTATTGACGAGTATGTGGAGACAGATGCTCCTGTACGTTTATTCGATGCATTCGTTGACAGCCTCAAAATGGATAAGCTGGGATTTGTCCGCAGTACTCCAGCTGAGACTGGTACTCCAGGATATGATCCTCGCGATTTGCTCAAACTCTATATTTATGGTTATTTCTATCAGGTACGTTCCTCTCGTAAACTTGCCCGTGAATGCAAGTGTAACGTAGAGGTGATGTGGCTGCTAAACAAGTTGACTCCTGACTTTCGTACAATCTCTGATTTCCGCAAGGATAACCATAAGGCTATTACTAAAGTATATAAGGAGTTCAACAAGTTCTGCATGGGATTGAAACTCTTCTCCAAGTCATACATCTCCATTGACGGAAGCAAGTTCAAGGCTGTAAATGCCAAGGACAACAACCTAACTCTGAACAAACTCGATGATCGAATCAAGCGTCTTGATGAGCATATTTCAATCTACATGGAAGAGCTTGATGCATACGACCATGAAGAAGGGCGCAAGCTCTCAAAAGACGAGTTGCAACGTAAACTCGATGTTTGTAAGGAGCGCAAGGAACGTTATGAGGGCTATCGTGATACTCTTGAAAAGAGTGGCGAAAGTCAGATTTCCCTAACCGACCCAGATTCCCGACTAATGAAAGCTAACGAAGGCTTTTGTGTCGGTTATAATGTGCAGACAGCCGTTGATGCAGACAGCCACATGATAGCAGGCTTTCAAGTAACAGACAGTCCTACCGACCATGGTCTGATTACAAGCGTTGCATCTGAAGTGAAAGCAGACTATGGTGTAGACGTTCTTGAAACTACAGCAGACAAGGGGTATGAATGTCCCGAGGATCATACTAGCGCATTGGCAAATGGTATTGTACCAAATGTCATCCAGCGTGATGGCGGCAACACGGAACGAGTTCAGTTTGACTATAACGAAGCAACTATAACTGACGAGCAGAAGGCAAGCACAAAGCCCGAAGACTTGAAGGCATGCCTTGAAGCCGGTGTTATTCCTGATGCATACAAGGATATTCTGACTGATGTCCAGACCGTAGAAATCAAGGAGTATACCTCCTATGTGGCAGACTCAACAATTTTACAAATGTCTCCAGAACAAATGCGTGCCAAAGCTCTTGAAGGGTACTTCGTGAGGGATGCCGAACGCAATCTTGTCTATTGCCCACAAGGAGAAATCTTAAGACAGAAGTCTATCAAGAGAAACGGTATGATACGCTACTGCAACAAGCTTGCATGCAAGAGATGCAAGTGTAAGTGTACCGTACAAAAGTTCAAAGAGGCAGACTTTAGCAAAGATACCTTGATTAAGGCAACAGAAGCTAAGCGCAAACAACTCAAAGAAGAGAATAATGACAAGCCCAAACCTCCAAGAATAAAGGTAGTTAAGAAAGTGGTTCGTTACGTTTTACATCTTGATCAGAACAAGATGAATAATCGTAAATGTCTCTCTGAGCATCCTTTTGGAACTATGAAGCGAGCATTGGATCAATATTATTTTTTACTTAAAGGAAAATTGAAAGTAACGGCTGAGATGGGTCTTTTTTGCCTATCTTACAACCTTCGTCGTGCCATATCTCTCATAGGCGTGCCTACGCTTGTCGCATCTCTTAGATAATGACCTATAGGGAATCATATACCATCGAAAAACACGCCCAATTATTACTCATATCGGCCTTTTTTAGCCTTTATGACGAATTGTTTAACATAAACTGAAATTTTAAGATGAAAAATTATACGCCCTTAGATGGGCTTAGGTGGAGTCGCAATAGTGATTCTGCCCTCAATAATGTGCCTCAAACTGACGTTCTCGGACGGGCTGGGGGGGGGTAATTGTGAAATTCTCTGTAAATTTACAAGAAAATTAATAACTCATCAATGGAATATCAATGAACAAGATTTTTGCTTTTATTTTTATGTGTGTCTCGTGTGTTGCAGCCTTTGCGCAATTGCCTACCGTATTTGAAAATTGTACGCTTGGTAAATCAACACCCACTGAAGTTATGAGAGTTTTCAGTCAAAAAGGTTTTAATCCTCAAATTAATGATGATGGATCCATATTTGTATCAATCATAAATGCTGAACACCCAATTGACAAAAGCATCCATAAATATTGTGGAACATGGTGGCAATCATGTTACTTTAATTTTGAAAATGGTGTTACGCAACAAATATTCCTCCAAAATATTTATAATGATATACGTTTTGCTAAGATCTATTATAATATAGTTAATGATTATTTAAAAGAAAACCATTCTCGATATTATTGGAAACCGATATCACCTGTAAGTAAATCGGGATACAGCGAAATTGAAGGAGTATACTATAATTCTGGCAAAACATATTTTAAATTGTTTTATGGAGAATCAGAAGGCTATCCTGTCGTATGTTTAGATATGTATTACAGATAGAAGTAACTCCGTCTTTTAAGGCATACAACGGCTTGGCTACCTTTGCAGTAACCAAGCCGTTTAATTTATGCCTACGCCCAACGCCCTTGAAGTATGCCGCGCCGACCTCTTTATTAGGCCGTATGAGGATTTTTAGATTACTTCTTGCGTCCTTACGGCTTTTATAAGATGCCTTTTGCTTGTTTTTAATTCGTAATAGCTCGCTATCACTCATTAAAAGACAATCAAAATTCATTCTTCTAAAACTCCGAAATACCACAAGCCCTAATGACCGATTTGGGTTAAAGGTATGCTCAAATGGTCGTTGATGTTTTTCTCAAAATCAAATCGGGAAGGATTATAGCGGTGTTTTCTTCTTTGGGAGCATCTTTGGGGCGCCACGCCACGATGAAGCGGACTTTTGCATCAGCCACTTGGTAGCCTTTTTCTGTCCATTTGCATAACTCCTCTTGCATTTTTTTCGATAGTTGACCGATGCACCTGTTCGTAGGCGTATGGTATAAATAGTTGTTTTCGAAGCGTAGTTTGTTGCCAGCCCGGAGTGCAAGGATTTCTTTTTTCAGATTTCTGAAAAAGCCGAGATTCACATCTTTGAGCGATAGCTGGAGAACCACTTCTGAGGGCATTTCATATTGATTTTGGTCTATGTAATGTCTGTCGGCAGGTATGCGATTGAACAGCGTGCCATTTGTGTGAATGAGCAGGCTTTGCTTGGCACGTGTCATGCCCACATAATAGCTTCGTAGTTCGCTGTCTTGAATGTGGCGAAGGGCATCAATAAGCATATACACATTGTCAAACTCACGTCCTTTCGACTTGTGAATGGTTGACACTACTACGTCGGCACCTGTCAAATCACAAAAGTCCTCGACCGACGACTCAAACACAAACTCTTTGAAATCGGTATAATATTTCACCTTATTCACTTTTTCAAACGCCTGAATACTCTTTTGCAAATAATGCAGACTTTCTGAGTTTTGATACACAGAGTAGGTTTTGTGCTTCGATTGTTCCCACACTTCATCGGGAATGAGGGGCGTGGTGATACATTTACTGATATATTTCAGGAAATGTCGCACTTCTGCCATATTAATGAGTCGGAAACCATCTAAACTCTGAATGAGTTTGCTATTCACTCCTCGCTTACGCAGCAGTGCCACCAGAATAGCCGCTTGCTCGTTGGTTCGGGTAAGCACACATGTGGTGCCACTACGGCGATGCGTGGTCAAATCATTCACCAATGGTTCGTACATATATTCGGAATTGTGGTGCACCACAGCCACGAAGCCATCGTTGAGACTCATCGAGATGATTGGAACCGATTTCATTCTGCCCTTTATGCCCTTTACGAACGTATTGGCGAAATCCACCACATTCTTTGAACTACGATAGTTTTCGGTCATTTCCACAAACCGTCCAGTAGTGTCGTGGAGCAACTGACTCATATAGTGAGAATCAGACCCTCGGAATTCAAAAATATTCTGGTCGTCGTCGCCTACGGCTATCACTCGCATTTCCTCGTTGGCTGTCATTAGCGCGCGAACCAGCGCATACTCTTTCTCACTCATATCCTGAGCCTCGTCGATGACAAGCACGGTTTTACCAATGCGGTTTGGCTCCACTTCGCCATTGTTGATCATCTGTGTAGCTCGCGCCACCACATCTTTCGACTCGTCGAGATTGCCAACTTTTCCAAGCAAGTCGAAGCAATAAGAGTGGAAGGTCTTAATCTCCACAAAGTGTGCGGCGTTACCAATCAGTTCCATCAACCGCTGCTTAAACTCTGTGGCGGCTGCACGAGAGAATGTGAGCATCAGCAACTGCTCGTGTTTCACATCTTCGAGCAAAAGCAGAGAGGCGAGTTTATGCACCAGCACCCTTGTTTTACCACTGCCTGGACCAGCAGCTACGACGATGCAGTGCGACTCCTTGTCGGAGATAATCTCCATCTGTGTTTTCGACAGCTGCTTAAACAGCTGTTCATATTTTTGCGGTGTGAGATTCCGTTCTATTTCTCTGACACGCTCACCTTTGAAATACTTCGCCACAAAGTGCTTGTAATCTGCTTGGAAGTAATCTTGCACATACTGCAATGCCGCATCATAATCTCTCACCATCAGATTGGCATATTCGCCAATGATATGAATTTGCTGAATTTTCTGCTTGTAGAATTCGTTCAGCATTCGGTAGTCTTCTTGCTTGTATCGGAGTTTGCTGTCTTTTATTCTGCGAATGTCCATAGCGTTGTAGAGCACCAAAAATCCGCCTTCGAGTTTCAGTGCACCAATTTTTGAGAGGTATAGCAATGCCTCCTCTACATCCTCAATATTGGTGTCTTTTAGTGTGCTAAACACATCTTGCGCATTGGCTTTCAAGTCGTTCAGTAATTCCACCACTGAAAACTGTATGCCAGTGTTCTTACCTTCATTCTCTGAGGTTTGAAGTGCAATGTTGTAAAGCCATTCGATGGCAAACTGGCATATCTGCTGCCGCTTTTCAAAGCGAAGAAGGGTAGCCTCCATGCTTGCTTGGCGAGAGACCTCGATGTTGTGGGCCGAATCTTCTTTCTTGCGAGTGTAGCCTTTGATGGTCAAGAAATACAACAGCGTGCGTATATCCTTTTCTGTAGATGTGCTGATGCCCTCATTCTGGGCATTGTCGTTCAGCTGTTTGCAAGATATGCGCAACGCATCATCTGGAATGTGATCGATGATATAGCGTTCGAGTTTTGAGAATCGCTTCAGGAGTGATTTTGACTTGTTCTCGGAGTCGCCTATGTCGTTCAGATAAGCGGAAATATCTTTGGTGTCGGCCAAAATTCCCTCTTGCCGCATTCGTTCCACGGCAGAAATCACCTCTCTTTTGTGCAATCCCAAGATATCGGCCAAATAATCGACACGCGACTCGGCTTCGGCGTTTTGGGCTTTGGCAATATGCTTTTGTGAAATCAGCGATTTCACCACCCTTACAGCCTTTTCAATCTCGTCATTCTCAAAAAGCAGGGAATCGGTGATGCGCTTGCGGGCTTCATCAAGATTCTTTACGGTGATTCCTGTGGCATAAACGTGCGGCACATTGTTGCCACGCTTCAGATAGCCAGTCTGTTCGAGTGCCGACAATGCTGTGCGAACACGAGTCTCAATGTCGCTAACGGAATCGTCCCAACCTGCCATTCTCGCAATCTCCAGAGCAGAGCAACAGACACGCATACGAAGCTTGGTCATATCTTTGACAGCTTTCCACACTTGCTGAATCTCGCTGATGCTCAATTTTGTTTGGTTGAGCAGAATAAAATGTTTATCAAGGTCGGAGTCGCTATACAGCACAAAGCAGCGAGCCTCAAGATTGGGATCACGCCCAGCACGTCCAGCCTCTTGCACATAATTCTCCAGAGAGTCGGATATGTCGTAGTGCACCACCAGCCCCACATCTTTCTTATCAACGCCCATACCAAATGCAGAGGTTGCGACGATAATGCTCACCCTGTCGGTCATAAAGGCGTCTTGATTGGCAATCTTTTCGTCGGCATTCATCTTGCCGCTAAAGGGTAGAGCCTTAAAACCGTCGCGTGTTAGGCGTTCGGCGAGCAGCTTGGTGCGTTTGGTACGCGATACATACACGATAGTAGGGCATGACGATTCCGCTATCAGCGACCGCAATTTCATGTATTTGTCGGAGTCGGTTTCTGCATGAATCACCGAATAGCGTAAATTAGTGCGAGAAGCCGTTGAGGCAAAGAGAGTGAGGTCGAGATTGAGTTTCTTCTTGAAGTAGTCGCAAATGTCTTGCACCACTTTTTGCTTTGCAGTAGCAGTGAAGCACGATATGGGTATGGGGCTCTGGCATTTCTTTTTTCGTTGATATTCGTTGATGAAATCACCAATATACAGATAATCGACACGGAAATCTTGTCCCCATGATGAAAAGCAGTGTGCCTCGTCGATAACGAAGCGCACCACATGGCGTGCCAGTAGAATCTTCTCTATCGTCTTCGAACGAAGCATTTCGGGAGCAATGTAGAGCAAAGAAGCATCACCGTCGTTCACTCGTTGGATTGCAAGTGAGCGGCTGATAGGGTCGAGCAAACCATTGATGGTCACGGCATCAGTAATTCCCCTTTCGGCGAGATTGTCAACTTGGTCTTTCATCAACGATTGCAAAGGGGAAATCACAACGGTAAGTCCGTGCACCGACCTGCCTTCCATCAGGGCAGGCAACTGAAAAGTGAGCGACTTGCCTCCGCCTGTAGGAAAAATGGCAAGAAGCGATTTGCCTTCAACAGCTGCACGAGCGGCTTTTTCCTGTAGTGGTTCGCCTGCGTAGGTGCGAAATTGGTCGTAGCCGAAAACGCGTTTGAGATTTTGGTGCACATCGAGTTCGCGATTGCAATATGCACACCCTTCTTCACACTTCGACTGCCGAAGCAACATGATGATATTTTCTACGTGGGCATAATTATGAAGCACCCACGGAGGGGTTACGGAACGATAGTCTGAGGTGTCGATGAGTGCAAGTGCGTAGGCCAATTCGCAGGGGTGCTGACTGATGATGCTGCTAAGTTTGGCATTGGCGCAAATCTTTTCGTGATATTCCGAATGTATGAGCGTCACTAATTCGTCTTTTTCTACACATTCAGCACCCACCATTTCAAGAAAGCCGCAAAACTCATCAATCCCTTGCAGTAGCGATGCGAAAATCTGCTTTTTTGAGCTGGGCAACGCATTCCAATGTGCAATTTCATCCATGAGTAAATCACGAGCTTTCTCGCAATCGTTCACGGGATTATTCATCTGGTCGCATAGAAGTTTATCGTCTTTCAGCAAGCGGTGATACGGTCGTTCGGGGAAAAGCAGAGGCGACATGTAGAGCGTATCCACCATCACCCATCGCTTGCCACTGTCGGCAAACAGATATTTTGAATCGTGGTGTATGATGTTGTGCCCACAAACAAAATCCACATCGTTCAAGAAGTGGAGTATGTCAGACTTGTTGGTGGAGTGGAAAATGGCACCGTCAAACTTGATAGCACCAATATCGTGAACCTTCTTGTCGTTCATACCCACTTCTGCGTCCACAATAGCGTAATGTGACGCATCGTGAATCACTTTCTCGGTTTGGGAAGTGGTGACACGGCGTTGCTCTCCGCTAATAGTTTCTTTGATTTTTCTCCAAAAGGACATCCTGTGAAATGGGTTTATAGTTAAAAGTCTAACTTGTGGAACACATGCGTAACACAAGAAGATTAGTTGTGCAAATATAACCATATTTCGTGTAATTTGCGGAATGATGCCTCTAAAAAGTGGTTTTGAGCCCATTTGTGAGTGGCTTGGGGGAATCTTTGTCTTATATCTCTTGATCCATTGTTTTGCTCGAAAAATTTTCTTAGGTAGTGTTGTTTTGATAGCTGAATATTCTTGGTAAATGTTGTTTTTGTAGAATAATAATTTGTAGAAATGGAAAATTGTCGTAAATTTGCGGTGTGAAATTTAAAAATCAAGGAAAATTATGAAGAAAGCTACAGAATGTGTTCAGGCGGGATGGACTCCTGCGAAAGGTGAACCTCGCGCATTGCCAATATATCAGTCAACCACTTTTAAGTATGAGAACTCGGATCAGATGGCTCGTTTGTTCGACTTGGAGGATTCGGGCTATTTCTACAGTAGGTTGCAAAATCCCACCAACGATGCCGTGGCGGCGAAAATCGCTGCGCTTGAAGGCGGTGTGGCGGCTATGCTCACATCGAGCGGCATGGCGGCGGTGTTTTTCGCGGCGTTCAACATCTGCGAGGCTGGCGGACACTTTCTCTCGGCTTGCAATATCTATGGCGGTGCCTACAATCTGTTTGGCGTGACGATGAAGAAAATGGGCGTGGACTGCACGTTTTTCGACCCCGACAAACTCACCGACGATGAGGTGAAGGCGTTGATTCAACCCAATACCAAATTCATTTTTGGCGAAACCATCTCCAACCCCGGTGGCGCGGTGTTCGACATTGAGCGATATGCGAAGATTGCCCACGAGGCAGGGGTGCCGCTGATAATCGACAACACTTTTGCCACGCCGGTCAACTGCCGCCCGATAGAGTGGGGTGCCGACATAGTGGTGCACTCCACCACCAAATATATGGACGGCCACGCTTCGTGTGTGGGTGGTGTGATAGTGGACAGCGGCAATTTCGACTGGTTGGCGCACGCCGACAAGTTCCCTGGACTTTGTCTGCCCGACGAGAGCTACCACGGCTTGACCTACGCCAAGGATTTCGGCAAATTTGCCTACATCACCAAGGCCACAGCCCAACTTATGCGCGACCTCGGCAGCTGCCAAAGTCCACAAGATGCCTATGTGCTCAACATTGGTTTGGAGAGCCTGCATGTGAGAATGCGTCAGCACTGCGAGAATGCGCAGAAGGTGGCTGAATGGCTCCAGACGCGCCCCGAAGTGGGGTGGATTCACTTTGCCGGGCTGCCAACCGACAAATATTATCCGCTGTATCAGAAATATTTGCCAAAAGGAGGCTGTGGCGTGATTGCGTTCGGACTGAAAGGTACGCGTGAAGAAGCTGTGAAATTCATGGATTCGCTGAAGATGATCAACATCGTCACCCACGTGGCTGATGTGAAAACCTGTGTGCTTCATCCATCCAGCCACACCCACCGCCAACTCTCCGACGAGCAATTGCGCGAAGCTGGCATCGCCCCCGACCTTGTGCGCCTCTCCATCGGCATTGAGGACGCCTCCGACATCATCGCCGACCTCGCCCAAGCCCTCGACGCTTTGCAGCAGAGCAAGTAATACTTTCTGATTTCTTATTGAAGCAATAGGTGAAATTTATCTTTATATGATTTGGATATTTAAGCGAAATACTATAATTTCGCAATCCAGAATCAAGAGTACGATTACAGAATGAATCGTATTTACAGTTGTTATCTACTAAATGTCAGTTAGTCTATGAAGTTTCAAATTTTACTTACTCCCGCTGTGGTGGCATGTGCGCTGCTCTCTTTCGGAGCAAAAGCGCAAACCGTGATTACGCCACCTTACACACTTAATCTCGCCGATGAGAACGAACGTAACCAGTACACCATCATCGATGCCAACAACGATGGCTACACTTGGGGTGGATCCAAGTATTACTTCCGTTGCAACACCACCGGCACCAACAAGGCCGACGACTGGTTGATTTCACCAGCCATCGCCATGAAGGAGGGTAGCACCTACACCATCACCTACATCGGCCACAACAAGCAAAGCGATAAGCCCGAACGTGTGGAGTTGAAAGCCGGCACAGCACCAACTGCCGAAGCCATGACGCTCACCGTGATGCCTACCATCACATTCACCACCGTACAGAAAGAAACCAACACTGCCACCTTCGTAGCCCCAACTACTGGCAACTACTACTTCGGTTTCCATTGCACATCGAAGGCTGGCATGTATTACGCCTATGTTGACGGTTGGGCTATCAGCGCCGCCGTTGACAAGGCTTGTCCCGACTCGGTAAAGAGTTTGATAGTGACCCCAGGCGCAAAAGGCGCGCTCAGTGCCACCGTTAGTTTTAACGCTCCATCGGCAAGCGTGGGTGGCGATGCGCTCACCGCTCTCACCTCTGCCACAGTTATCAATATGACCACAGGCGAAGTGGCTGGCACAGTGAGCAATCCAACTCCTGGCGCAGCATTGGGCGTGGAGGACGCAAATCCTAAGAAGAATGCCTTCAACCGCTATCGTGTGTATGTCACCAGCGACAAGGGCGAGGGCGTGAGCTCCGACGCACAGGCTTACGTTGGCATCGACATTCCAAAGGCTGTGGGCCGTGGCAACTGGACACAACAGGGCAACAATGTGGTGCTCACATGGCCAGCCGTGAGCGAAGTGGGTGTGAATGGCGGTTACGTTGACCCAGCGGCTGTTACCTACACCGTGACCATGCTCCAGCCTTCATACACCGACCTTGCTAAGGGCGTGAGTGGCACCACCTACACCGATGCCTCACTTGCCGAAACGTCAGGTCAGACATTTGCCAGCTATGCCATTACTCCAAAGAGTGAGGCTGGCGAAGGTCAAGGTTCTCCTACATTCAGTGGTCCATTCGGCACCCCTTACGATGTGCCAGCCACAGAGTCGTTTGCCAATGCAAAACTCGCATATAACCCATGGTTTATCATCGACTACGCTGGTGGCGACGACTCGTCGTGGGACGTGGTGGCATCTTCCACCTATCCTTCACGCACCCCACAAGATGGTGATGGCGGTTTTGCGATGATGCGCACCGACGACGATGGTCGCCACATGCTTTCATCGCCAATGTTCAAGTTGGGCACCGACAATGTGCTCACCTTTTGGATTAGCAACCCCGACCGTTACAACTCATTTGAGTTGAAGATTTCCGACGACCAATGCCACAATTGGACAAAACTCGCCACCCTGCCTGTCACCAAAGAGGCATGGGAAAAGCAGACATTCGACCTCAGCGCCTACAATGGAAAAACTGTGTGTCTGGGATTCTGCGGCGAAGTGGAATCATACAACAGACAAATCTGTGTTGACAACATCAGCATTTCCGAAGGCGGCACAGGTGTAGCACAAGTCACTACCGACGATATTTGCGTCAGCGTAGCAGGCGACCAACTCACAGTCACCGCCAACGGTCAAACCGTAAGCGTATTCGACACCACTGGCCGCCTCGTTGCCACCGCCCAGAGTGTGACCGGCACCGCCACCTTCACCCTTCCTCAAGGCGCATACATCGTGCGCACCGCACAACGCGCCGCCAAAGTGGTGATTCGCTAACCCCACCTCTATCCACTCAACCAAAATTCAAAAAAAACAAAACAGGCTGTGCCGCATGATGATTGCGGCACAGCCTTATTTTTATACAATCCCCACAAAAAAATGAATTCGTGAAAATTTGGGCTAATGTGTGGCTGGAAAAGAACGAACACGGATAGCACATATTTTCACGAATAATTCATTGGGGATTTGTGTGTGGGGATTACATCATGCACCACATGGTGACGAGGAAGGCGACGGTGAATATCAATGCTTGTAGGTGATCTTACAAGAAAGGTGTCATGTAAACTGGAAGTAGAAGCGTTTCTTCATCTTTTTTCAAATCCTTGGTGTAAATCAGATAACGTTGTTCTATTACATGAGAATACCTCTGGCAGAAGACATCAAGCGATTTGTGAGTCTTGTACCCCGAAGATTTAACCTCAATCGGGTGAAGCTTGGCACCTCGTGAGAGCATAAAGTCAATCTCATAGTTGTGGGTCTTGTCCTTAGGCCAAGTATAATAAAAGAGCTTGTTGCCTGTTGCTGCCAGCATCTGTGCAATAATATTTTCATATACATATCCCAGATTAGTGCTAAGCTTATCATTCAGCAGTTTCTGGTAGATGATATTCTCGGTATGATCTTTGTCCCAAAACGCGAGGGTGACGAACAAACCTGTATCTGCACAGAATATCTTAAACTTAGATCTGTCTTTGGTCAGCGACATGCCTACGTTTGGGTCATTGGAGTGATAGGAGAAGAGTGTGGTCTTGCTGTCTTCAAGGTCTTTCAGCAATTCCTGAAGCTTAGCGTCGTCTACATCGCCCAGCACGGCGTATGGTTTATAGCGATTGTTTGTTTGGCTGAGTTGAGACGGGATTTCCATAAATAGTGTTTCCAAACGGCCAGTCTCGTCAAGTTTCTGAAAATCGTCTTGATAGACTTTAATAATGCCACGCTTAGCGCGATCCACCATACTGAAATTGTTGGTTTCAATATATGCATTAACGGCTTGGGGCATACCTCCAACCAGCATGTATAATCTGAAATCACGCATCTTGTCGCGATGGGCTCTGTCAAGCGAGAGTCGCTTTTCATAGAACGTTCGAAGCAAAGGTACTGTTGCCTCGTCTCCCAATGCCCATCTGAATTCCTCATAATCCATCGGGTAAAGAGTGACACGCTCCTCCTCACTTGGAATTGTGATGTTTTTCGTGTTCTTTTTTATGCTGATGAGAGAACCAGTTTCAATGTAATCGTAACGTCCGTCCTTAACAAGGTATTTTATTGCTTGTCTGGCAAGGGGGCATTTCTGCACCTCATCAAAAATAATGACAGACTTTCGCTCTTTCAATACTACGTTATACAGGGCTTGCAGCTGAAGAAAGATATAATCTTTGTTCATTAGATCATTGAACAAGGATTTAACCTCGGCAGATGCCTCATTGAAGTCAATAAGTATGTAGGATTCATATTCATTTTTGGCGAACTGCTCGACAAGTGTTGATTTACCGACACGTCGTGCTCCTTCTATCAAGATGGCTGACTTGCCGTTTTGAACTCGTTTCCATTCAAGAAGACGGTCATAAAGCTTTCTTTTGAAAATTCGTTCCATTATCTATATGTATTGCCTGATTTTGGTTGTAAAGATAATCTTTTTATTCAGGCTACGCAAATGTTTTTACTGAAAAACTCCGAAAATACGCAAATGTTTTTGATAAAAAATCTCCGAAAATACTAAAATGTTTGTTTTTATAGAGACTGTTCAATTAAGCGTGCAAGCTCACCAGATTTCGTTATTGCGTACCTCCCCCCAAAAAAAAGGAAATGATATACAAGTTATCCATGTGATAATTTAGTAATGATTGAAAAAATCCCATAGGAATTTCATCGCATCGTTTTCGGGACAACATGTATATCATTTCCAAAAAAAATTGGACTAATGTGTGGCCGAAAAAGAGCGAACACGGATAGCACATATTTTCACGAATAATTCATTGGGGATTATATCAGGCACCACATGGTGACGAGGAAGGGGACGGTGAAGTCGACTACGAAGCCGTGGTAGATGCTGAGGGCGGTGTAGCGGTCGCCTATGGTGTGGGTGATGATGGGGAGGGTGGTGTCCATCGAGGTGGCTCCGCCTGCGGTGATGGGGGCGAGCGGTCCGAACACTTTCGCCAGCAGTGGGGCGAGTAGCAGGGTGATCATCTCGCGTATGATGTTGGCAAGCAGGGCGATGGTGCCAAGTTCCACTCCGCGAAATTCGGTGATGAAGATGCTCGACAGCGAGTAGTAGGCGAATCCGCTGTTAATCGCCATAGTGTCGGCAAAGCCTCGGTGCAGCATCAGCCATGCCACCACGGCACCCAACCACGAGCCTAAAATGGTGACCAGAGGGAGCAGGGCGTAGCGTGGGTTGATGGAGCGCAGGTCGCGCTTTGTGTCGGGGTTCATGCCTATGCCCAAACCCACGCAGAAAAGCAGGCCGCAGAGTGCCACAAAACTCACATCGCTATCTTGCAGCAGCGCTGGCGCCAAATCGGCATGGGCCACCGCGATGCCAAGGATAAAGAATCCTACGATAATCAAACTTCCTTTCATCGCTTTCCTCCTGCAATTTTCCACAAAGCCCAAGCCAGCATGCAGCAGCCCAGAGTGCCAGCCACCGACAGCAGCAGCGCCTCAACTCCGAGCGTGGGCAACGCCTTGATGATTTGTTCGTTGCCGCCCACTTCCACGCCAAGCAGAAAAAGCAACAGCCATATCAAAACTGTAATCACCTTGTCTTTCGCAGTCTGCACCTTGGCGTAAGATCGCGAACGCTTTTTCCGCAGCAAGTATCCGCTGCTGATGCCTAAAAATATGAATAGAATGACGCTAAACATTTGGTCGAGTTTTCAAATCACACAATTATTACATCTTTGCCCTGCAAAGCCTTTATTCCACCCAAAAGATGTAGGTGAGGCTGATAAGGCTGATGCTTATCCACAGCAGCACGCCCTGAAAGAGTGGACGAATGCCCACGGAGCGCAGTGTGGCGCGTGTGAGCGACGCACCGATAAAGAAGAGCGAAAGGGTGATGAGGTGCTTGGCGAGCTTGTTGACGGCACTGCTGAACGCCGAACCCATAGCCGCAGCACCGTCGCCGATGAGGGCGGCATTGCTCAAAACGTAGGTGTTGAAGATGATGGCAACGATAAACCAGATAATGAATCGTGGCACGCAACTATACCAGGGCTTATCCTCGCCACCAGCCGACGCAAGCGAACTGCGGAAGAAGAACGGAGTGACCAGTGCCAACACCACAATCCACAGCGCGCGAGTCAGTTTGATGGTAGTCGCCACCTCCAGCGCGCTCACACCTTGTGCGGCAACGAGTTGCGGGTGCATCTGGTCGTAGGCAGCGCCGGCTCCCACCACCGACGAGGTGTCGTGAATGGCGATAGCCGCCCACATGCCAAACTGCTTCATGGTCATGCCCAAAGCGTCGCCAATCGAAGGGAACAGGAACAGCGCTATGCCGTTGAGCACAAACACCACGCCCAGCGCCACCGACATGCTCTCAGGTTTCGCCTTGATAACTGGCCCCACAGCGGCTATTGCCGAGCCACCGCATATTGCCGTGCCCGAACTCAACAGATAACTCGTTTGCGAATCCACTTTCAGCAGTTTTCTGCCGAAAAACCAGCCCAATGCAAGCGTGCCAAACACGCTCACCACCGTGAACAGCATACCCTCGCTGCCCGAAGCAAGCGCCTTGTTCACGTTCATGCCGAATCCCAAGCCGATTACTGAATATTGGAGCAGTTTCTTCGACATCGTTTTGTTGAACGCAGGGAAAGCCTCGCCCACAATCAGCGCGAATGCGAAGCCCAAAGCCAATGCCACAGGCGACGACACCCAATGTGCCATCCACGCCAGCTCGCCCAATTCCAATCCAAACACTTCCTCGGCGAATCCCAAAAGTAGCGACACGCCAATCACTGCCACAACAGCAATGTAGCACACTTCATTTCTCTTCATATCAAAAATATTTCTTCAAAAATCATTTCCCTCCAAAATGCCATTCCACATCCCGGTCCGAGCCTCGCCCTGTTATTCTCAACATTTTTGCGACGGCTATATATGGTGACAAAGGTACTAAAAAATGATGATATGCCAGCTTTCACTACCTCCGAAACAAAAAAATGCAATTTTATTTGATTTTTTTTGTTATGTGTGCAGATAGGTTGCACATGTGGTGATTAACTTTGCGGCGAAATTAAAACCCAGTTGAGGATGTGTCAACGCATTGGAAACATGCCAAAGGCGAAAGCACTGAAAAAGTAAAAACAACTTTCAGATTGAAAGTTAATAACGGAGAAATAGCCGTTTTACCCTTCTTTTTCTGCCTATCATAGCCTTATTAAGGCGATTTGTGGAAAGAAAAGTTATAAATCGTAAGCATTTTTCGTTTTGGTCTTTAAAAAACTGGACTTTTTCAGTGCTCTCGCCAAAGGCATGTCCCTACGCTATGGCGATGTCGGTTTTGAGATTGGATTATGAATTTTAACTACTAAAAAGGATTATGACAGTTAAAGAAAAGATTATTGGCACACTGCGTGCCACTGGCCGTGAGAACATTGAACAGGTGATCGACTACATGGAAAACAACGGCTTTTTTACGAAGAGTTGCCACCGTCACCATCATTACAGAGGTGGACTGGCAGACCATGCGTGGCAAACCTATCAGATTGCCCTGCAAAACAATCCCAATGGCATTGACGAGCAGAGCATCGCCATTTGCGCTTTGCTACACGACTTTTGCAACTGTGGCGGAATGACTGACCAAGTAGGGCATGGCCGCCGCTCGGCTGGAATGTTGAAGGAATTGGGATTGCATTTGTCGCATGACGAATTTTTGGCCGTGCGTTTTCACATGAGTCTGCACACCCATATTTCCCACCATCTCTATAACGACGCGAGGCACTGTGCTCTGCGCACTCTCATCCTCACTTCCGACACCCGCTCTGCCCAAAAACGCACAGGTGCAGAGTTTCCTGCCATTGGCCATTGACCGGTTTGGGTTAAAAAAAGCGGAACTGTATAGGCGAAATTTATGAATTGTTTTGTATATTTGATAGTTTATTGGTCAATTAACTTGTAAATCAATATTTGTGATGAAAATTTTACATACGAGTGACTGGCATTTAGGGCATTTCCTGTATAACGAATCGCAGGAGGCGTCGCAGTTGGATATGCTGAACCAAATTGCGGAAATTGTGGCGGTGCAACAGCCCGATGCGCTGGTGATTTCGGGCGACATTTACGACACCACCCAGCCCTCTGCCAGCGTGCAGCAGATGTTTGCCAATGCCATTGTGAACATACACGAGGCGTGCGAAGATATGACCATTGTGTGCATTGCCGGCAACCACGACAGCGGCAGTAAGCACATGATTTTCCATACCCCATGGCGTGCGCTGAATGTGCACATGGTGGGCACCATATCCAAAGATTGCAACCTCGACGACTATATTATCCCCATTGCCGACAAGGGATATGTGGTGGCTGTGCCTTTTGCCGCCGACCGCTATATGCCCGAAGATGTGTTTAAGGTGATGGCGGAGAAGGTGGCTGAGCGCAACGAGAAGGGGCTGCCTGTGGTGCTTGCCGCGCACTTGGCTGTGGCAAACTCCGACTGGCGAGGACACGATTTCTCGACCGACACCAATATCGGCGGACTGAACTGCCAGGAATTGAGTGTGTTTGCCGACGGCTACGACTATGTGGCACTGGGGCACATACACAAGCAGCAGAGTTTGGACAAGGAAAAGCGCGTTTGGTATGCCGGCACACCGATAGCGGTGAGTTTCGACGAGTCGTACTCAGGCAATGAGCACGGCGTGCTGATGGTGGAGTGCGAGCATCGTGGCGCAGCGGTGAGCGTGAAGTCGATACACGTGAAAAACATCAACCCATTGGTGAATTTGCCATTTGAGGGAGCCGCCGAATGGGAAGATGTGAAGAAAATGCTCGCTGACTACGACAGCGAAATCCCTTCGTTTGTGCGCCTGAATGTGGAGGTGGATGGCTATCTGCCCGCAGGAACCAACGACGAGGCGCAGCAGATTGTGGCTGACAAGAAATGCCGCCTTTGCCTCATCAACTCAAAGCGAAAGGTGCCGCGCGACCACGCCACCAGCGACCAACCCATCCTCACAGCCACCGAACTGAAGCAAATTGACTTCATAGAAGTGGCAAAAATGTATATCGAGTCGGAGGGCGTGACATTCGACGACGAAATGCTCGAAATGCTTCAGGAAGTAAAGGAAATGTTGAACTCAAATCAGGAATAACCATGAAGATCAAACAACTGCACATCAGCAACATCGCTTCAATCGTTGAAGCCACTATCGACTTCACTGCGCAGCCACTTTGCGACAGCGACGTGTATCTCATCACTGGCGACACTGGCGCAGGCAAAACCACCATTCTCGACGCCATTTGTCTGGCATTGTTCAACAACACCCCACGCCTGGCTAAAGGCACCAAGGTGACCGTGAAGAATGGCGACGACGAACTCACGTTGAGGGACCCTCGCCGATTGATGCGCCGCAACACTGGCGAAGCATTGATTGAACTGCTATTTGAGGGCAACGACGGCACCGACTACAAGGCAGAATGGCAAGTGCAGCGCGGCAAGAAAAAGAAAGTCGATAACAAAATCAACAGCATTAATCGCAGCATCACCAACCTTGCCACAGGCGAAAGCATACAGTCGGCAGGTGTCAAAGATGCTGAATTGCAGGCAAAGATAGCAGAAGTGATAGGGCTGGATTTCGACCAGTTCTGCCGCACCACGATGCTTGCCCAAAACGAGTTCACCAAATTCCTGTCGAGTGGCGAGTCGGAAAGAGCCGACATTTTGGAGAAAATCACCCAAACCGCAGAGTTCTCGGCTGTGGGCAGCAAGGTGTATGAAATCCAAAGCGCAAAAAAAGAAGCGTGGGAAGCCGCCCAGAAAGCCGCAAGCGACACCGGCCTCACCGACGACGAAATAGCGGAAAAGAAGGAGCAAGTGGCTGCGCTGGAAGAAAGCAGGAAGCAGCAGAGCGCCGAGCGCGACAATGCCCGCAAAAAAAGGGATTGGCTGGAAACCGAAAACAAGTTGGCGCAGAAAGAAGCGCAGACCAAACAGGAGTTTGACGCCGCCAGCGAAGTGCTTGAAAGCGAACAGTACAAGAGCGATTGCAGTTTTGTGAACGATTGGAACACCTCCATTGGCGCCCGAAAGCACCTTGAGCAAGCCGTCGCCGCCGAGAAGCAAATCAAGCAGCAAGAGAGCGAACTCTCTAAACTGAAAGCGGAGTATGTGAAGGTGCAGAGTGGCTATCAGTATGCCCAAAACGAATGTGAGGAGTCCGGAACCAAGTTGAAAGCCCTTGGCGAGGCTATTGCCGCCAATAGTGGCAAGGCTGCCGTGTTCGACAACGCCCAAACCATCGGTGCAAGCCTCTCCACCATTGCTGTTAAAAGCAAAAAGGTGGGAGAGTTGGTTGCCGCTGTCGAAAAAGAGCAGCAGTTGCTCACTGGCACTCTCGTGCCCCAGTGCGAGAAAGCCAACGGAGAGTTTACTGAGCATGGAAAGTCAGTTCAAGTGCTTGCCGATGCCATCAAGACGAAAGATAGTGAACTCGACGCGTTGAAACTCAAAGACTTGCGAAACGAGCGAGACACCGTGAAAGAACTGCTCAGCAACATTGGTATCGCCATCGACAATATCGACGCTATCGACAAGGCAGAGGAAGCGAGAAATAAAGAAAAACAGCGCCTCGACGCACTGAAAAACGACATTGAGGCAAGAAAATTGCGCCTTGACAAAGAACTTGTGCCCTGCTACACCGAGGCTAAGGCAGCTACCGTTGCTTGCGAACAGGCGAGAGACCTTTTGCGCGACTCGGTCGATAGTTTCGCAAAGCAGATGAGAAGTCGCCTGACGGTGGGTTGCGAATGCCCTGTGTGCCGTCAGAAGGTGCAGCAACTGCCGCTGGAAGATGCGGTGAACAAGATGTATCTTGATGCCGACAAGAGTTACAATGAGGCGAAAAGCAAATGCGAACTTGCCGAAAAACAAATGCGCGAAGCCGAGTCGGAACTGAAATCGGAAACCAAAAGACACGACACCGACAAGAAGAAATACGATGCCGACCACTCTGTGGCCGACGCTCAGGAAAAGGCTGCCGAATCGTGCAAGAAATGCGGCATCGACGCGCTTAACGCCGACACCAAGCAAGCGTTGCAATCGCTCTGCGATGATCAGCAGAAGCACCTCACCACCGATATTAGCCCCGAAATCACTAATGGCGAGAAACTTGAGGAAGAACTGAAGGGACTGCGCACCGAGCACGAAACTGCTACGAAAACCCTTGAGCAGATGCGTGTGGCAAGTGAAAAGGCGAAGCAAGCCGTGGACGGCAGCAAGGCGAAGATTGAAAACAACAATCGCGCCATCGCCGAACATAATGCCGACATCGCCGCTGCTATCGGTGAGGTGGAACCGCTGCTTGCCGACAGCGAGTGGAAGCACGACTGGAAGAGCGAACCGCTGCTGTTTAAGAAGGAACTGGAGCAAGCCGCCGCCGATTTTGCAAGCAAGAAAAGCCTACAAGCCAGCCTTGAAGCGCAAATTGAACAGGCACAGCGCGACAACGAGCGCACCGCCAACATCATCAAGCAAATCCAGGAAAAGCAAGCCGATTGGAGCAAAACCGATCCTGTGGCTGCGTGCCAAATGGCGAATTTGTTTGAAAGCGCCAACAGTGTGTTGCAACGCGTGGGCGTGGTGGCTTCTGCCATCGCTTCAGCCCAGAGCACCGCAACCGAAAATCGCAACAGTCTGAACCAATTTTTAGAGCAGCACCCCAATCTCACGATTGTTCGCCTCGAAGATCTTAACGCTGCTACATCGGTGAGCAAGTTGGCTGAAAAAATTGAGAATCAGCGCAAAGCCCCTACGCAAAAGGAAACTTTGTGGAAAGAGGCTATTGAAAGCCACAAAGCGCACCAAGCCGCCAAACCCGAATTGGCTGAAGATGACACCATCGACAGCACCGCCAACGCCTGCCAAGTGGCAGAAAACGCTATCGGTGAACTCAACCAGCAGATTGGTGCCATCAACAAGGAGTTGAGCGCCGACGCAGAGAAGAAAAAGGCACTCACCGCACTGGTGGAAAAGGAGGTTGAGGCTCGCGAGGAATACGATAAATGGCTTCGCCTAAGCAAGTTGATTGGCGATAAAGATGGCAAGGTGTTCCGCACAATAGCGCAAAGCTACATTTTTGGCGGTTTGCTCAACTCTGCCAACACCTACTTGGAGAAGTTGGAGCCACGCTATAGTCTGAAGAGCGTGCCACGCACCCTCTACTCATCGCTGGAGGACGCTTATCAAGGATATGCTTCGCGCGACACCAGTTCGCTCAGCGGTGGCGAAAGTTTCCTCGTGTCGCTCGCTTTGGCGTTGGCGTTGAGCGATATTGGGCAAGGGCTGTCGGTCGATACCCTGTTTATCGACGAAGGTTTTGGATCGTTGAGTGGCCAGCCGCTCACCAACGCCATCAACACCCTGCGTTCGCTCCGCGGAAAGAATGGCCGCCACGTGGGCATCATCAGCCACATACAGGAAGTGCGCGACAACATACCCGTGCAAATCCAAGTGGTTAAATCCTCCGACAGTTCATCCAGCACCATCCAAGTCACCGAATAAGAGGCTCGGTCGGGAATGCGATTTCGTCATAACGTAGGGATATGCCTTCGGTATGTTTTGTTGTCAATATAAAATATGTCAGCATTTTAGAAACATGCCAAAGGCACCTCCCCACGTTAATCACTTAGAAGCACACACTAAAAACCTATAAAACATGGAAATTACAACAAAGATTTTAAAAGAACGGTTTATTGAATACAACAAGCGTTACTTTGATGATAAACTACCGATGGTTGATTTTCGCCGGCACCGTACAGGTAATCCTTGCGCTCGCCTGAATACTCCGAACAATGGAAACCTGTCAATATCCTTCAGCACCGTATATAACTGGAACGATAAACTGATTCGTGACACATTAATCCATGAGATGATACATCTACATTTGGTTGTCAATAAGAAAGAATGGATTTTTGACCACGGCATACCATTTCACCTATGCTGTCTGAAATTCCTATTGAAATACCGTATCGACGCCTTAGGCTGGTTCACAAAATACCCCCGGTTCTAAACGGAAAAAGTAAACACGTACTGATACAGAAGCAGGAGCAGGCATCAGAGATGCCAAATGATGCGAAACACCATGCAAGTGAAAATCGCAGAGCGATTGAGCGCAGCTTGGTGACGAGTGTAAGGTATGATGTCGAGCCTCGGAGAGGGTCGGTTATGATTATGAATAAGGAGAGATTGATACCACGACCGACCCTCTCCGAGGCTCATATAGTGTACACATTGCTATCACCAAGCTGCGCGTCCTTGCACACAAGGACGCTTGCATGGCGTTTCGCATGATATGGCATCTCCGATGCCATGTTTATAGTTTCTTAAATGTCATAACTGACATTGTGTTTAATAGATCCTCCCCATTGTCAATCGCCAGTGCTGTTATTTCGTCTTGCTGCCCATCATCAACCACGCTTTTCAAATAATTAACATGGTCAGAAAGCAGTTTTAAACTCTCTGATGACAGTTCGTAGCATTCATCTTCCCATCTCAAGTCAACGAAAAAGTTGACAACGGCAACAGAGCATTGCACCTTACTCAAACGCCCAAAAGACGGCGTTTCAATATCCTCATTTATCTGACAATTAAGGATATGTTGAATACAGCCGTTGATGTGTTCTGTAAATTCCTTTTTTAAAATATTGAATGTTTCTTCATTATTAAAACCATAAATCACCTTCTGTTGTGTTTCGCCCTTAATCACTCGTTCGTAGTGATAACCATCATCTAACAATGTCATAGGGGTTTGAAGAATATCGAAAGCATATTCATTTGGGATTTTTATTCCGTTGTGTTTTTCGTATAATCGTTCAATACTTCCGCTGCATTCAGTCCAATAAAACTCTTTATCTTGAGTTATATTGCGTTTAATAATTTCATTTTTCATTTATCTGGTTGATTGTATTAGGATTCTAAGAATTCATGGGTAAAAACACAGGGGCTGGGCCGCTTGGGGATGAGCTCCCAGACAATATGCAATTATAGGTTGACAACGAAATGCCTTTAATTTCATTATAGTAGGTGGCTGGCATGGGAATTGTCGCAGGAATATGCATGCTGTCATTATAGGCATATAAGATGGTATGAAAGGACCATTTAGACAATGCCAAACTCCTTTAATTGCATTTTATTTACTGTAGGGCTCTCTTTTACTGTGTTGATAATAAGCTCCATCATTTCTGTATCAGAGATTTCGCCACGATAGGTTGTCTTGTTGAATTTACTTCTCTTTGCTACAATAATTTTTGAGCAATTGATGAAAGAGTTGTGCTCTAAAAATGGGAATTGTTGTACAGATACAGGTAATTGATAGTCCGTGACCGATGGGGGCAATTTATAATTGATTTTAGAGTTTATCACTAAACCGCCTATAACATTCCCATCATTGTCAAAACCAAGAACAATGAAGAACTTGTTTCGTGTTGTGTCTCCACTCTTTGGCGTGATACCATTGTTCTGGTCAAGATTGAGCAAGTGAACATCGCCTATATTGATACTGTTTTGGGTTAGCTCATCAGCCAAATCCCCTAACAAATCCCCAAAATTTGTCATGATAAAGCTGCCTCAACTAATAGATTATCCTTGATATATTCTATCATGTCATCGGAAGCCATACCATCTTTAGCCATTCCTATAATGTCCATAACTTTACGCCCTTGTTGAGCATATGCACGTTTCCATTCTTCGCCATGTGATTTTGCTCGTAATTCTCCGTATGGAAGGTTGACATTCTCGCGGATAGATTTGTCTAAGGCTTCAATATCTGCTTTTGAGAGATAGTCTTTGTTTGCATCTCGTTTTGCCTCAAGCATATAATACGCATCGTCTGTTCCTTTTGAAATGCAACTGTCAATCATAGCTTGTAAAGCTTTGTCACATTGAGGGTCACCTTTTATGCAGTTATAAAGAACAGAAGGCACCGGCCCGTCAGGCAAAGCACAGAATTCATCAGATACCATAGGAAATCCATATTTTGCCAAATGTGCAATATTAGCAAAATATATCACCTTGAACATGTGGTAATAATCTAACCCTTTTGTCTTATTCAAGATGTAAAGTACAATCTCTGTCAGTTTCTGTTTATCGAAGTTCGTCATTTCAAATGCTATTTCACCAAGTGCAAAATTAATATATATTGATTATAACACAAAATTTAAATTAACTTTTTACGAATTATTATACTTTCATCTGTACACCCATCTTCAAGATGGATCATTGTACCAAGACAACTTTTCTCTTTTTGCAGATCCACTGAAAGTGATTTAGTATTTACTCAAGTAGTTGTTTAAGCCAATGGATTGATAAAGATGTTTGCCATTTTTGATTAAATTTACAGCTCCTATTGGTATTGCGGTATATTTACAACCTGTTGGTTGGATTAAATTAGTGTGTATTAGGATTCTAAGAATTCATGGGTAAAAAAGCAGGGGCTGGGCCGCTTGGGGTGGGTGCGGCTCAGCCTCTGGGGTGTTGTTTTGGTCGAAGCGGTGGGGGTTAGGCTTCGGATTCTACGATTTTGCAGATTTCTACGATGGTGCGCATTGCCTTTTCCATTGCCTGAACGGAAACGTATTCGTAGCGACCGTGCATGTTCATGCCACCTGCGAAGATGTTGGGGCATGGCAGACCTTTGAACGAGAGTTGTGCGCCGTCGGTGCCGCCGCGGATAGGTTGAACGATAGGGGTGACATCGGCGTTTTTCATTGCCTTTTCTGCCACCTCGATGATGTGCATCACTGGTTCAATCTTTTCGCGCATGTTGTAGTATTGGTCTTTGATTTCGATTGACGCGCAGTTGGGGAACTCGGTGTTCACTTTGTGGCAAAGGTGTTCGAGTTCGCGCTTGCGGCTTTCGAAGCGTGCGCGGTCGTGGTCGCGAACGATGTAGGTGAGCACGGTTTTTTCCACTGTGCCCTCAAAGCCGATAAGGTGATAGAAGCCTTCGTAGCCTTCGGTATGCTCTGGGGTTTCCCAACGTGGAATCATCACCGCAAACTGGTTAGCCACTCGGATAGAGTTGAGCATCTTGTGCTTCGCCATGCCAGGGTGCACGTTCAAGCCGGTGAAAGTGATTTTTGCCGATGCGGCGTTGAAGTTTTCAAACTCAAGTTCGCCAGGATAGCCACCGTCCATGGTGTAAGCCCATTCGGCACCGAATTTTTCCACATCAAAGTGGTGTGCGCCCATACCGATTTCCTCGTCGGGGTTGAACGCGATGCGAATGTCGCCGTGCTTGATTTCGGGGTGTGCCTGGAAGTATTCAATGGCGCTGATAATTTCAGCGATGCCAGCCTTGTCGTCGGCACCGAGCAGTGTGTTGCCGTCGGTCACCACGAGGTCTTGACCCACGAAGTCGGCCATTTCGGGGAATTGCTCAGGGTCGAGCACGATGCCTTTTTCCTCGTTGAGCACCACCTTGCCGCCTTCATATTTCACCACACGGGGATTCACACCGTGTCCGCTCATGTCGGGGGCGGTGTCGAGGTGTGCGATAAAGCCGATGGTTGGCACCTTCTTGTCGGTGTTTGAAGGGAGAGTTGCCATCAAGTAGCCGTTTTCGTCGAGCGAGATGTCGCTGAGGCCCATGCTTTCAAGTTCTTTCTTGAGTTCTTGTGCAAACACCATTTGCCCAGGTGTGGAGGGAGTGAGGTTGGTAAGTTCGTCACTTTGAGTATCGAACTTCACATACTGGAGAAATCTATCTACTAATTTCATGTTGTGGTTATATGTTTAAGCCACACCTAAATAGGCGTGGGCAGTTTATTTGCGTATTATGTGAGCAAAGGTAATAATAATTTTTGTAATTTTGTAATGTTAAACATGGCATTTGCATGATGGCAATTCGTAAAAAGCGCAAAACCTATGCTTCGCACCGCTGGCGGCTTCATCTGCTTTCGGGCATTTGGGGTGTGGCGGTGACGGCGGCGGCGGTGGTTGTTCTGGTGGTCAGGTGCCAGCGTTCGGTATCGGTGGGCATCGCGATAGATGAGCCGCTGCTGGCGCAAATCTGCGAGGTGCAGTTGCCCGACGCCACGCCCGACGAGGTGGTGACGCTTGACGGTTTCACGGTGCACTTCAACGCCGCCCACCACATTCCAAACTATGTGGTTTACCGCCTGTTGCGAAGCCACATCGGAGGCAAGGCATCGTATAGTGGCACTTTCACTTGTGCCGATTCGGTGAATGGGTGCGCCAAGCCGTCGGAGTATGCAAAAAGTGGCTACCAGCGTGGTCACATGGCTCCGGCTGCCGACATGAAGTGGAGCAAGCAAGCATTGGAGCAATCCTACACGATGCTCAACATTTGCCCACAGCGCAAGAGTCTGAACACCGGCGCATGGCAAATGCTGGAGGAAAAAGTGCGTGAATGGGCAATGCGCGACAGTGTGCTCGTGGTTTTCACCGGTCCGATTCTCTCCAAGCAGATGCCTACCATTGGCAAAACGAGCAAAATTGCCGTGCCTGGGCTGTTTTTCAAGGTGGTGTTTGCCCCTTATGCCCGTCCGTCGCGCGCCATCGCATTTGTGATGCCCAACGCCGATGCCGACAAACTCTGCTCGGAATATGCCGTGAGCGTGGACGAGGTGGAACGTCTCACCGGCTTCGACTTTTTCAGCACACTCCCCGATGCTGAACAGCGCCGACTTGAATCGGGAGTTGATGCCGACACTTGGTTTCAGTTTTAAAAATGTAATTTTCAACGCAATATGAAGAAATTATCATACTCCATTATCGCCCTGCTGCTGAGCGCAGGGATTGTGTGCTTTGCTGTTAAGTTCACCGCAGGGCAAACTGCCGATGCCGAAGTGCCGAAGGTGGAGAATGTGGAGAAGAAAAGCCACGTTGGCAAACTTGTCAGCACCGACAAGAATCCGCTCCTGCTGGTGAAGGTGCAGCAGGATGTGGCAAACCAGCGCATCAACCACATGGCGTATGTGTGCTATTTCAACAAGGAGCACCGCATCCCCAACTGCGTAATCTACGAACTGTCGGCCACCGAAGTGGCTCAATGCGATGCCCCTGGCGCAGAGCGACGCAAGAACTACAAGTTTCTTGCCGACCCGAAATGTCCCGACAGCCCCGATTGGTATGAATACAAAGGCTCTGGCTACGACCGTGGACACATGGTGCCTGCCAACGATATGAAGTGGGACAAAACCGCCATGAAGGAATGTTTCTACATGACGAATATGTGTCCGCAACTCCATGCGCTGAACGATGGCTGCTGGCGACAACTCGAAATGGCTGTTCACCGTTGGGCGAAGCGCGACAAGCGGTTGATTGTGGCGGCAGGGCCAGTGTTGAAAAACAAGATGAAGCGCATTGGCACTGACAAAAATATATCGGTGCCGGGAGCGTTCTTCAAGGTGATTTATGCGCCCAACCAGGGCCGCGCCATCGGTTTCATCTTCAATAATGAGAAAATCCGTGGTTCCTACACTAAGCATGTGGTGAGCGTTGACTATATCGAACGAATGACCGGGCTCGACTTTTTTTCGGCAGTTGACGATAAATTAGAACGACAGATGGAGGCGAATGCCGACATTGAAATGTGGACCAGCACTAACAAAAGATAAACGAATGACGACAATCAACAACGATACAATTGTGGCTATCAGCACACCCCACGGAATGGGTGGCATAGCAGTGGTGAGAGTGAGCGGCGACGACGCCATATCTATTGTGGCGAAGCGATGGAAGGGCGCGCCTATCAGTGAAATGAAAAGCCATACGGCGCACTTTGGCCGCCTGCTCGACACCAGTGGCGAACTGCTCGACGAGGTGGTGCTCACCCTGTTTCGCGGGCCGCACTCTTTCACGGGCGAAGATGTGATTGAAATCGCTTGCCACGGCTCGATGTGGATTCAGCAGCAAGTGGTGAACACGCTGATTGACGCTGGCTGTCGCTCGGCAACAGGCGGCGAATTTACGCAACGCGCTTTCGGAAACGGCAAACTCGACCTTTCGCAAGCCGAGGCCATTGCCGACGTGATTGCATCGTCATCGCGCGCATCGCACCGTGTGGCAATGAATCAGATGCGTGGCGCTTTCAGCCGCCGCCTCACCAGCCTGCGCGCACAGTTGCTCCAATTCGTGTCGCTGATTGAACTCGAACTCGATTTCAGCGAGGAGGAGGTGAACTTTGCCGACCGTGGCAAACTCATCGACCTGGCTACAGGCATCAAGTCGGTCATCTACAGCCTCGCCGATTCCTACAGTGCTGGCAACGCCATCAAAAACGGCTTGCCTGTGGCTATCGTGGGGCAGACCAACGCTGGAAAATCCACCTTGCTCAACGCTCTGCTCGGCGACGACCGCGCATTGGTGAGCGACATCAAAGGCACCACACGCGATGTGATAGAAGACACCATCAGCCTCGGAGGCACGCTTTTCCGTTTTATCGACACCGCTGGCATTCGTGAATCGGGCGACGTGATTGAGAACATGGGTATCGAGCGCTCGTTCAAAAAACTCGACGAGGCGCAACTCGTGCTGTGGGTGGTTGATCCAAGCGAGGGAGCCGACGAGATAGCCACCTTCAGCCAGCAGATATTGCCACGCTGCGAAGGCAAAAAACTGCTCGTGGTGGTCAACAAAATCGACACCACCGACCAAGCCACACAAACCGAAGTGGCACGCGTGATAGAGCAGCAAATCAGCGGCAACGTGGAAGCCCAAACCATCTACGTTTCGGCACGCGACGGCCAAAACATGGAAGCCCTCAACCAAGCCATCATCAAGATGGCGGCACTGCCATCGGTAGCCGACGACGAAGCCGTAATCGTCACCAACGCACGCCATTACGAAGCCCTCGTGCGCGCAGGCGAAGCCATTACACGCAGCATCGACGGCCTCTACAGCGGCCTCAGCGGCGACTTCGTAAGCCAAGACATCCGCGAATGTATGCACTACCTCGGCGAAATCACAGGCGAAATCTCCACCGACGACATCCTCGGCGAAATCTTCTCCCACTTCTGCGTGGGAAAATAATCCTCCATCCCTCTGGAACTATGGGAGGGTGGTGGTGTGGAGTGTTTTGCCTCGGAATACTCTGAAATTGATTTTTTGGAGTTTGAGGGTGAATGGTGGGGACTGGATTGAGGCGGTGATTCGTTGTAAGGCGCGGACATTGATTACCGCGTCGGTCACTCTGCCGAGGGTGACATGTAATTTGAAGGCTGATTGCATTTTGCACCCCGCGGTCTCAAAATCATTGCGAATGGCTTGAACAATCGCTTCGAAATCCTTAGGTACATGTGTAACCGAAAGATAGATGATGTGCATACCAGATTTGGTACGGAAAGAGTCCACTTTGTCGAACGTCAATTCGGGTGCCTGATAATGCTTCAAATGCCTGTCTAAAATTCCACGGAAATTAACACCTGCTGGCATCTCGTCGAGAAACGCCATAGTGATATGGTGCTAGGCACGTTGCCACCTGACATCAACGCCCTTGCACGCATCTCGCAGTTCCTTAAACCACAGAGCATCATAACGCACAGGCACCTCTATTTCCAAATAACATTTCATCATCATTCATTACAAATACAAACTAATGCAATACCTAAGATGGTATGGGACGTTTCGTGGGTGGGGGCTATAGGTTTTTGTAGTAGTTTTGGATTTTCTTTGCCATTAGCTTTCGGCGGGAGGCGAGGAAGTCGGGGTAGTTGGAGTAATCCATATCCACGATTGATTCGGGTATGCAGTTTTCTTGCAAATTTTGGCGTAGCGTGGCTGTGTCGGCAATGTTGCCATATAGCGTTTTGCCATTTTCACAAGCCTCGATGGCGTTTTTGAAATACACGTTTGGCGCATCGTCGGATATGCCCTTGTTCACCTGTGTGTCGAGATAGGTGAAGTTGGCAATCTGATTATACAGCATCTTCTCGTCATAGCCATTTTTGCGTAAATACTGCTTGGGGAAGATGTGGTGCACATCGCCCATCAACGTGATTAGATAGCCTACTTTTGTGCCATTGCTGAACAGTGCATTGTTGCCCTCGTAGATTTGTGCGGCAAGAAAGACATTGAAGAATGGGCTGTTGATAACCTGCGTCTCAAGGTTTTGTACAAGCCCCACATTCCAAAAAGTGTCGGAGAGCTCGGCTTCTTACACCTCTTTGAAGAATGTCATGAATCCTTTTTCACGAATACGCTTGATGTCAAAATCCATTTGTGATTCTGGAGAGCCGATGTAGCGGCTTGTAAGTGTTGACATCACAAACCACTTTGCCACATAATGCTTAATTTGGCTCTTTTCTATTGCAGGATCGTTGTTTAGCAAGAGATATAGCGTATATGCAAAATCCAGTGTCATTTGAGAGTTGATCAACTTGTTGGAAATGAAGCCGGCGGTCTTCATGCCGAGTACAAAGTTGGAGAACGTGTATTGGCTCATGAAGTCAATCACGCCGTCGCTCAACTTTGCGAACGATTCTTCGGCAATCGTCTCTCGATAATCTCGTGTTTCGAAATCACGTCCACCGAGTAAACTTACGAGGTCTTTCAACTTTGCACGGCTGAATTTATACATAAAGGCGATGCGCAAGATGTCGTTGTAGTCGGGGTCGAAAATCGACTCTCTGTCATCTTTCAGCCACTTTAATTTTTCAGCGTACCGTGTGCCCATAAATGCCTCATCCTTTGCCATGTCGGCATACCAATCAGGCTCCACAGCCAAATGAGAGAAGTAGTCGATGGCCTTGCGCAGTGCGTTGCCGCCGTATTCTGTGTTGGCAGCAATTTTCGACATGGCGAAGTCGGCTTGATTCAACTTTGCGCCTTGACTATTAATGCGGATAAAAATCTCCGTCACCTCATCGATATTCAAGTCTTTGTCAAGAGTGATTACGCCAATCTGACGATTCTTTATATCCAGCAGTCGCATCAGTATTTTATTCATCTGTGAGCCATTCACATCGGGATTCTGCTGGCAATACTCGTTCACAAACTCCCACTGGTCGAAGTCGGGCTTAAACAGTTCTGCGATGTCGGAAATCCATTTCTTGTCTTTCAACACAGCATTATCTTGCACTTTAAACACTTCTTCATCGTTTTCTACCGAGGCTTGGGGATTGAAGGCAATTTTGATTCTGCGCTTCTTGAAATCACTGCCCAGCACCTCCAGCCCCACAATTGAGGTCATCAATGCCGTGACACGCTGCTGCCCGTCAATCATAATCTTCTTGCCGATTGACATCGAGCCGTCCTTCAATCTCATGTCGGGGCTTTGTGAAATAATCAAGTAGCCAGTAGGATAGCCCATATAGAGCGAGTCGATTAAGTCTCTCACCTGTCGAGGTTTCCACACAAAAGGGCGTTGAATTTCGGGTATGGCGATCTCGCCCGACTTTATGTAACTTAAAATCTGCTCAAGTGAAACATTCGAAGCATTATATTTTTCAGTCATAATTCCTGTTCGCTATTTAAGATTCATGTAGTAAAACCACATCACATTGCACATGGCAAAGATGCAACATACAAATATACAATTTTAAATTCACAACCACGAATGAATTGAGCGAATAATTAAATCCAAATCGGTCATTCGTGCGTGTAATGATTTTTTAGGATACTTCTTGCGGTCTTTCGGCTTTTATAAGATGTTTTTTGCTTGTTTTTAATTCGTAATAGCTCGCTATCACTAATTAAAAGACAAGCAAAATTCATTCTTCTAAAATCCCGAAATACCACCAGCCCTAATGACCGATTTGGGTTAAATGTGCTGACTGGTTAAAAGGGAAAGTTTATGTGGTGATGCTTTTTTTTGAGGGGATTTGTGTAATTATCAATGCGAGTTCGGGATAAATGACGACTTTTTGGTTGGGGATTATTTGTGGTGGGGGTGGAGGTAGGCTAGGGTTTCGGTTAGGATTTCGGGGAGGAGGAGTTTGGTGGCGACGATGTAGAGGGGTGCGGCGATGGCGATGCGCGCCACGAGGATGATGGGGTGGCTGGATATCCAGAAGGTGCAGAAGTAGGTGGCAGCCATCACGCCTGCCGAGATGAGCATGAATGGCATTACGTCGAGCAGGGTGTGGATGAGGCGCAGGCCGATGAGGCGTTTTGCCACCACTTGCCATGCCAGTAGCCACAAGACGATGAATGCGGAATAGGCAATGACCATCACGGTGAGTCCCATCGATTTAAAGGCGAAAATCACTGCCACTTGCAGCACGATTTGCGCCACATTGCACCAGAGGTAGAGGTCGCTGCGGCCACTGCTGATTGCCAAATTCTGATACATGGTGTAGAACGGCACGAACGCGCCCGCCACGCACAAGATGCGCAAAAGCGGTATACTGCCCACCCATTCGTCGCCGATGGTGCACAGAATGAATTCCTCTGCCACCAGCGCGAGGCCGAACATCAGCGGAAACGACATGAAGGCGGTGAAGCGCATCATCTTCCTATACACGCGGCATCGGCGCTCTCGCTCATCGCCAGCCGCCACGAGCACGGTTTGCACCACCTGCCACAGTGTGTTGGCAACGAAGGAGTTGGCCATCGTGTTCCACTTGTAGGCTTGCGTGAAGTTGCCCACCTGCTTCATGGGGAAGTAGCGGCCGAAAATAAAGGTGAGGATATTGCTGCTGAGCGTGTTGATGATGTTTGTCATCAGAATTTTCACGCTGAAACTGAACATTTGCCTTACCGGTCCGAAGTCAATTTTGAGCATCGGGCGCCAGTCAACCACGGCGTATCTGCCGATGTTGAGCACGGTGATGTAGATGATTTGCTGCCATGCCAAACTCCAGTAGGAATAACCGTTGAATGCCAATGTGATGCCCGAAACGCCCGAAACAGCCAACGCCAAACAACTGATAAACGCCTGTTGGCGGTTCATCAAGTTTTTGTTCATATACGCGGCGTGGGCGATGCCAAACGAGGAAATCACAAATCCCAAAAACACGAACCTTGACAAATCGACCAAGGCTGGCTGGTGGAAAAAGTCGGCGATGAGTGGCGCGCAGCAGAATAGCACGCCATAAATGATGAAACTGGCAATCACATTGAACCAAAACACCGAATTATAGTCGCGCGCCGTGGGGTTTTTCAGGTTGATAAGCCCCTGCGTGAAGCCGCTGCTCTGCAAATTTCCGGCAATAAGCGTGAAAATGGTGAGCACGCCCACCAAGCCATATTCGCTCGGCGTGAGCAAGCGCCCCAAGAAAATGCCGATGAGCAAGTTCAGCACCTGCATGGTGCCATTGTTCATCGCGCTCCAAAATAGATTCTTTGCCGTTTTGTCTTTCAGAGAGTCTGCCATAATCGTATTACTTCGCACGGCTTGAGCGCCAATGCACAGCCCAGCCAAAGTGCAAAGTTACAAAAACTTTCGCGAAATAGAAGTTTTGTAAGAAGTTAGAGATTGGAAATTAGAGGGTATCAGTGGCTATTTAGTGGGGGGTAGATTATGTAATGTGGTCGAATCGTGAATGGAATCAAAAACAAAAACATAAAAAACAGCCTTGGAGCAACGTGGAATGCTTCGCATTTGGCGGTGCGACTGTGCGCTTTGCGTCATTGGGAACGAGTTTCCATGCCGCCAACCACACAATCCCTCCGCCACCCTCTTACGAGGGCCTTCCACATTGCACCAAGGATAAAAACCACTCGCCGTTTCACGGCGAAATTTCTAACCAATATATTCTAATCTAATCAAGTATACATACAAAATCTCAAGCCTGTAGTTGACTTGGGATTATTTTGAATGTCAATATTGTGGTATAATGAACTCTTCCAATATTACTGCAATATCAGTCGTACTATTCGACCTTTTTTGCAGTATATATTGTTTGAGCAATTACTTCTTATTGAATTCCTGAATCCACGAAATCATATCCTTGACCTCCTTATTTATTTTCAAAAAGTTGGCGTACAAGATACGTTCTTTGGCTTCTACAGAAGGGTATTTATAGAATTTGGAAAGTGGGTGTTTGGCGTAGTCTTTTTCTTCGTTGCCAAAAACATGAAAATTGTGATTTATTGGCAAGAGGGTATGTAAAATCTCTCAAAACGATAACGCCATAGCGTAGGGACTGTAACGGATTTGGAGGATTCAATAAAAAAATCCGTGAAAATTTGTGGGCAATCCGTGTTCGTTTTTTTTACTGCCACGGATTCGCACAAATTTTCACGAATTATTATTGTTGCGCCTAAGATGGTGAGCGCACTATTTCAACGCCATGTTGTAGTTGTAGTAGCGTTTGTTGCCAGTTATGTCTTCAAGCACACGCAGGAATGGTGGAAATTTCACCGCTTCGCCTTCTGCCACGTCTTTGGTTTCGAGAATCACGAGTCCCTTGCATGGGGTTTTGTAGCTGTCGAGTTCGAAGTATTGGCCTTTCCATATAAAGCTGCATCGCGTTTTCTCGATAGTTTGGCGATATGGGTCGGCTTGCTGGCGCAGCGATGTATAGAGGTTTTTGCTGATTTGGCGCTCAGTCACCAGTTGCTCATTTTGCGAAATGCGCTTGGTGGTGGTGTGAATGAAGAACGACTTTCCTTGCCATTCGCGGCGGCGCAGACGCACCTCGCAGTTAGGCTCTGCCACAAGGTAGGTTTGGGTGATTTCGCTCTTTACGGCACCCTCAATCTCGCCTTGCACCTCCACAATGTATTTGCGGCTTTCCTCGATGGGTTGAGGCAGCTCAAGCACGTTGGAAATCTCTTGAAGCACACGGCGGAGCTTGTGGTCGAAGTCCTCGTGATTGTTAATCACACGCAAATGTGGGTGACCAGCCCAAGCGGCAATCACACGCTTGTCGAGCGAGCGAGCCAGTTCCAACCCCTCGGTGCGCACCTCGTTAGAGGTGGTGTTGTAGAATTGCTCCGCACCGTCGGCAGCCGACACCAGGTGGAGCACCGCATCGTATGATTCGCGAAGTTCGGTGGAATTTGTGCCGCACAAATTGGTGATTTCGGTCCACATTTCAGGTGGCAGATATGCCGAAATGTCGAGCGCGCCACGGTCGCAAATCACCACGGTTGGCTCCTCGCATTGCTCCGCCATCTTCATAAATGAGCGTTCCATAGTCATCTGAATTTCAAGCGTAGCCTTTTCGCCTTCGTAGAAAAGCGCCTTGTTTTTAGTCAAATAGTCCATGCCGGCTTGAAGGAAGATAGTGGGCACTTCGGGTACGGTGAACACCTTATAGCCACGGCTTGAAAAGTGCTCTATAATTTTCACTAAAGCGGTAGTCTTACCTGCGCAGGGACCACCTGTGAGTACGATTTTCTTAATATTGCTCATCAATCTTAGTTTTCATGTGTGATGTTAAAGTTCAAAATTACGCATTTTTCCTGAAACAGCCCTTCAATCTGCAATATAATTTCATCACCACACAAAAAAAACCGCGCAAATCGGTGGGCGATAGCGGGAAACACGGATTTGCACGGATTTTTCGGATTTGTGTGTATGAGGCATTAGAAGCCTACGCGGTGATGTGTGGTGGTGCCGATGCGTTCTTCGTCGCAGTAGGCGATGATGTCGTCGAAACTGAAGTCGCAGTCGTTGATGATGGCGTTCACCTTCTGCTTGCGGCTCACATTCTCAATTTGTCCGCCGCTGAAGTCGTAGGTTTTCGCCAGTTGCAGCGCTTGGGCATCGGTGAGTTCGGGTATCATCGATTGCCAGATGCGGCTCTTTGCCTCAGCCGAAGGGTTGTCGAACTTTATCTTGTAGAAGAAGCGGCGTTCGAAAGCCTTGTCGAGGTTGGTGGTGAGGTTGGTGGTGGCAATCATGATGCCTTCAAACTTCTCCATTTCCTGCAAAATGATGTTCTGGATGGCGTTGTTCATCTGGTCCACCGAGTGGTCCACATTGGTGATGCGTTTGCTGAAAATAGCGTCGGCCTCATTGAAGAGCAAGATGGGCGCATTCTTCATGCTGCGAACCTTTTTGCGGTATGTCTCAAACACGCTACGCATATTTTTCTCGCTTTCACCCACAAACTTATCCTTAATCTTATCCACATTCACCTCCATGATGTAGCGGCCGGTTTGGCGTGCCAACTGATACACCGTTTCGGTTTTACCGGTGCCTGGCACACCGTAGAAAAGGCAGGTGACACCTGTGCGCATACCAGCTTTCTTCATGCGGTCGCACACCTCTTTGTATTTCTCTTCGGTGATCAGCTTATGCAAGCACGACACTTGCTTCGCCTCCCTGTCGTTGTAGAACAGAGGTTTTTCCGCCAAGTCCTCATAGTTCAGAAGTCCATTTTTCGTGCGGGGGTTAAACACGTCTTCGATGTCGTACTCGGCAAGCACTTCGTTTTTCACCTTGTCGGTGATCTGCAACTGGTCGGCAATAGCCATGCCGTCGTCGGCCTTAAATTCCACTAATCCTCTCTCTTGGAGCAAGTTGCATCCCTCGTATATTTCCTTGTGAAATTTGTGGTAATCACGGCCTTTCGTCATATTGTAGATCGACAAGAACGGGGTGGAAGTGACTCTGTCATTGACCACGGAGTGGCACATCAGCACCAGCACAATAAACTCCAGTGGTGGGAGGTGCAACTCGTTGATTTCCGACACGCAGGTGAGGTGTGTGTTGGATCTGAAATACCTTTTGAGCATCTCCACGCCATCGACGTAGTCAAGTTCTTGGTCTTCCATTATCGAGAACACATTCTGCACCCTATCCACAAATTCGTCGGCAGTGTATTTTTTGTCCCATATCGCCACAAACTCCCTATCGGTTTGGAGGGCGTCGTCGGCTGCTTCGGTGATGTAATAGTTGTCTTCTCCAAGCATATTTCTTTTGCACATGATGCCAGCCTTCTCCAAGGCGCGGCATTGACGGAAATAACTGCCAGCACGCACATTTGAGCATGAGAAGAATGTTGCCACATCATTCACATCCAATCCCGAAGGGTGCTCCACCCCCACTGCCAACATCATCGCCTGAGTGTCGGAAATGCGGAAGCGTGCCGCCAACTTGTCGAGCATCGGCTGGCAGAGTTCAAGGGTGCGCTTGTCGAAGCGGCAGTCCTTCAGTCGCTCAGTCAGCATTTCAATTAAATCAATCATATTGCACTGCTTCAATTCCTCTTCTGAAATGGGTTTCAGTGCCTTCTTCTTTTGTTCAAGTTCCACCTCGTTGTTCACTGTGTTTGCTCTCTTCATTGCTTGCGTTTTAATTGCCATTTTTGATAAGATTGATAAGATTTAATTGTTGTTTGTTTGGTTTTGTGTTTCTCCCATAGAGAGTGGCTTACCACTCGATTTTGCGGTCGCGCTTGCGGTTATACACCTTTTTAGAGACGTGAACACGAGCGAACGACACAGCACGGCCGTGGCTGGCAATCTCGTCGGCGCGAGAAGCCTTTCGCCATGCGCGCACATACTCGTCGAGTGTGCCCACCACCTTTTGCGATTTCTTGTTTTTCTTGTTCATGTGTGAAGTGATTGTTTTTTGTGGAATTGCAAAGGACGATACATATAATAGTACCATTTTGCAAAAATTCAAAGTTTTTAGTTGTTAAACGGTTCAATAATTCCTTTTCGGCAAGAGCCAAAATCATCTCTGTTCCCCAATTCGCAGTGAATGGGCGAAAGTTATGAATACGAATAATATTTTATGTGTTGTTGAATAAATGTGTTCTTCGAATAGTGAAAGACGTGCTTTTCTAATCGTGACGCAAAAGTAGCAAAAATTTTGGATTTCGCAAATTTTCCTGTGCGAATCTTTGTTAAAAGTTTGCGAGGATTGGGTGGTTTGTTGTACATTTGTATAATGTATCAATTTTTGGGCAAGGACATATCGACGCATTTGACGGATTTGGCAGCGCAGGGCAACAAGGAGTTTGCCGCGATGCTCAATCCTGACGTTGACGGCGTGTTGGGCATTCGCATTCCCCAACTTCGCCTGCTCGCCAAGGGCATTGCCGCCGACAGTTCTTGGCAAGAATATGTGGCATCTGCCGACACCGAATTTATGGAAAGCCGTATGCTGCACGGCATGGTGATTGGCTATGTCAAAGGCATCACGCTCCAGCATCGGTTGGCGCTTATCGCCGACTGGGTGCCACGCATCAACTCGTGGTCGGTGTGCGACTGCGTTTGCTCCACTTTCAAGCTGAAAAAGAGCGAGCGTGAGCAGTGGTGGCAATTCATTCAGCCCTATTTCAAATCAAAGGAGGAATACGAAATACGCTTTGCCGTGGTGATGGCACTGCGAGAGTTTGTGGATGATGAGCATATCGCACAAATTCTTCGCACAATCGATGCTATTTGCCACGAGGGCTATTATGTGAAGATGGCGGTGGCGTGGCTGGTGTCGGTGTGCTATGTGAAACTGCCGCAACCGACGATGCCATATCTGAAAGACAACCGCCTCGACGATTTCACCCACAACAAGGCACTGCAGAAAATTTGCGAATCGCTGCGTGTGAGCGATGAGCAGAAGGCTGTGATTCGCCGCTTGAAACGAAAGGAGCCACGCCGATGATTCACCCATTCGCTTCCGCGCTGCTACGATGGTATGCCCAGCACGGGCGCGACCTGCCATGGCGGCACACCACCGACCCATATCCGATATGGCTCAGCGAGGTGATACTGCAGCAAACGCGCATTGAGCAAGGGCGCGACTATTGGCACCGCTTCATGGAGCAATATCCCACCGTGGAGCAGCTTGCCGACGCCAGCGAAGATGAGGTGCTGCGCCTCTGGCAAGGGTTGGGCTACTATAGCCGTGCTCGAAATCTGCACACCGCAGCCAAGCAAATCAAGGAATTGGGCGGTTTTCCCACCACGCTCCACGACATCAAGCAGCTCAAAGGCGTGGGCGACTACACGGCGGCAGCCATTGCCTCGTTTGCCTTCGGTGAGGCGGCAGCAGTGGTCGATGGCAACGTGTATCGCGTGCTGAGCCGCCACTTCGGCATCGCCACGCCCATCAATTCCACCGAAGGGAAAAAGGAGTTTGCCGCACTGGCGCAGGAATTGCTGCCCGAATCGCAAGCCGCAGCCTACAACCAAGCCATTATGGACTTCGGCGCCACGCAATGCACGCCCAAAAGTCCGGCGTGCGACTGTTGCCCCATTGCCGACACCTGTCAAGCGCTCCACACCCATGCCGTGGACTCACTGCCGGTGAAACTAAAAAAACTCACCATCAAAACGCGCCACCTGCAATACATCTACATTCGTGTGAACGGTGAAATCGCCATTCACCGCCGCCAGGCAGGCGACATTTGGCAAGGACTGTGGGAACCGCTTTTGATAGAGGACGCCCCCATTCCGCCATTCGACGGCACACTCACCCTGCTTCGCCAGAAGGTGAAGCATGTGCTCACCCACCGTGTGCTGTATGCCGACTTCTACCTGCTCGAAGCCACCGTAAAGCCCACGCTTCCGCCCGACTACATTTGGATTTCAGAGTTCGATCTCGACCGCTACGCCCTCCCGCGTCTCATCGAAATCCTCACCCAATCCCTCACCCCATAGCCCCCCCAAAAAAAACGGTTCAGCGGAAAATTCCAAGGGATAGATTCTGCAATGTTGCCGAATAGTGAATGGAATCAAAAACAAAAACCTAAAAAACAGCCTTGGGGCAACGTGGAATGCTTCGCATTTGGCGGTGCGACT
>OJAM01000109.1_pt1 | contig 38508 bp, 26 predicted proteins | sample 1589071 | NCBI WGS metagenome assembly OJAM01 (sample SAMN03283243) | human gut metagenome | biome: human-associated habitat; material: feces | host: Homo sapiens | place: Peru | collected 2012
AGCTCGTCAAGCACGATCTCGTAGGCTGGAAAATATTCACAACGCTCCGGGAACTTCGCCAGAACCTCGTCCAAAGCAAGCAGAAGGGTGCTTTTGCTGATCTGGTTGCCATGCGCCCCGTCCTTGAAGTGGCGGATGGGAGAGACGGTGAACATGAATTCCTTCTCCGGATGCCGCGCGATCATATTCATGAGCAATGTCGCTGTCTCGCGGACTGAGAGGCGTCTGCGGGTGAACTCCTTCGCCTCGATCTTGAGGCAGTTCGAGACGGTCTCGCCTGAGCGGGTATATTCATAAATCCATGCCGTGCCGAGGGTTATGATGACTTTGGAGGCTGCTTTCCACTGGAGCGAGGCTTCCTTCAAAGATGCATTGGCGACTTGCAGGAACTCGTCCTCGGTGCGGCGGGCGAAGGATGTGTGGTGGCTGAACGAGCAGACGAGGCCGGCACCGGCGCCCATCTGGACGCACTCATCTTTGGAGAACGGGATTCCGGATGTCAGGCGGGCGACGGAGTTACAAACGGAGACGGGATTATAAAGTGTTCCGAACGGGTTGAGGCAGACGTCGAAACCGAGGTCAACCATCTTCTGTCCCATGTTGTCGGCGAAGCAGCTGCCGAGGACGAATATCCTGTCTTTCAGCGAGATGCTGACAGCACCGCGGCCGGTTTCCACCGGGGTCTGTAATTTGAGTCCTTCCATACGGGTGCGAAATTACAAAATAATCAGTAATTTTGCATAAACTGCCTCGGAGGCGGGATTTTTCCTTCCGGGCTTATGAATATGAGAAAGAGCGTAATTGTAATAACACTTCTTCTGGCGTCGGCCTTCGCCGGTCGTGCCCAACAAAAGGCTACCTTTACCTACGGTGCTGATTTTCAGTACTATTTTGACAATCGGGAATATGATGGCGCTGGCAACAAGTTCGAGACATCCGGCACGGTTCACGCCGCCAGGCTGACTCCCACGGTCGGTGTCAAGGTGGCGGGCGGCCGGTTCACCCATCAGCTTACGCTCGGAATCGATGTGATGAAGAATATGGGTGAGGCCCCCGTGTCCGAAAGCGACAAGGATCTTCAGAACATAGGACTTTTCCGGGAGATGACATTCTGGTACGGCCTTGAAAGCCGGCGCAGAAGCGGAAAATTCAATCTCTTGGCGGGAATATTCCCGCGCGGGAACTCCGTTTTCGGCTCGGGTTATCAGGGCTGGGCGGAGGATCCTGTGAAGGCCGATCAGGTTCCGTCCCTGTTCATCTCCGATGTCAACCAGTTTTATGACAACAACATAGAAGGATTACTCCTGAAGTACGAGACCCGGAAAGGCTATTGCGAGGCCGGTTTGGACTGGATGGGAATGATCGGGCACGGCCGGCGTGAGCGCTTCCAGATATTCACATACGGCAATTACGCCCTTGCCGGTGATTTCCTGCGCGCCGGGTGGACGGCGACTATGTACCACTTCGCCAACACGCTTGAATATCGGGGCGTGGTGGATAATATTCTTGTCTCGCCTTTCGTGTCGCTGACCGCCGGGAGACGCGACTTCCGTTGGAACTCCAAGCTCAGCTATATTCAAGGAATACATCAGGACAGGATCAACGAGACGGGGCTTGAGCCTGCGTTCGGCGGGCTGCTGACATTGAACCTCGCGTACAAGAAACTGGGCGTTCAGAATGATTCCTACTATGGCACGGGCCAGATGCCTTACTACTTCACCATTGACGGAGGAGGGAATATGCTCGGTCAGGACTTGTACGCCGGAAGTCCGTTCTACCGCGTCTGTGATTATGGCGGGAATTGGAAGCATTCCGGCTTTTATGACCGGGCCGAGATCTACTGGCAGCCGTATATCGCTGATTTCGTGCGTCTGAGGCTTTCCGCCGTGTTCCATCTCACTGGTGATGGATTCCAGGGCAGCCAACAGAAGCTGAGCGTCCTGTTCGATCTCGGGCGTGCCTTGAACTCCAGGAAAACGGCTAAGGCTTCGGGAGGCTCACGCAGGCAAAGGAATTATGAAATATATTTATAAGGTATGAAAGTAATATTCAAGTCTATCATTGTCGCCGCTTCCGCCGGATTTCTGTTGGCCGGATGCGGTTCAGGACCCAAGGACGGAGACTATGTGCTTCAGCTTCTGACAACTAATGACGTGCACGGAACCTATTTCGATTCCACCTACGTCGGCGGGGAAGTGAAGAAGTCGCTCTATGCCGTCAAGACTGTCGTGGACAGTGTCCGTGCGGCGGATGGAGTCGACAATGTGCTTCTGATTGACGCCGGAGACTGCCTTCAGGGAGACAACGCCGCGTATTATTTCAATTATGTGGACACGCTCTCTCCTCATGTCTATCCACGCCTTGCCGCCTACATGGGCTACGATGCCGTCACGGTGGGCAACCATGACATCGAGACCGGTCACAAGGTCTATGACCGTGTGGCCCGTGACCTTGAGTCTTATGGGATTCCGTTCCTTGGCGGAAACGCCATCCGTAACGACAACGGCAAACCGTATTTCCCTCTGTACAAGATCTACAAGAGGGGAGGACTGAAGGTCGCCGTACTGGGTTTCACCAACGCCAACATGAAGAACTGGCTTTCCGAGAAACTTTGGAGCGGAATGACGTTCGAGAGCCTTGTGCCTCTGGTTCAGGAAGATGTGGACAAGGTGAGGGCGAAGGAGAATCCGGATGTCGTGATTGTGTCCGTGCATTCGGGAACCGGTCCCGGGGACGGCTCCATGCTGGAAGGGCAGGGACTGGATCTGTACAAGAGTCTCAGCGGAGTGGATTTCGTTGTCTGCTCTCACGACCACAGGCCGTTAGTGACCTGCTGCGACAGCATCGGACTCATAAATTCCGGAAGCCATTGCCGCTTTGTGGGACACGGAACGGTGAATGTCACCGTTAAGGACGGCAAGGTCGTTTCCAAGACCCATTCCACGGAACTCATTCCGGTTGATCCTCACAGGATTGACACTCAGATGGAAAGGGACTTTTACGAGGACTATCAGGCCGTGCAGGTCTTCACCACCCAGGAGGTCGGTGAGTTGAAGGTTGATATGCGTACCCGTGACGCGTACAAGGGAATGTGTGATTATGTGAACCTTGTCCACACGCTTTGCCTCGGCTGCGCTCCGGCGCGGATCTCGATCGCGGCTCCGTTGACCTACGACGGATTCGTCAAGGGTGGGACTTTGATTTACAAGGACTTGTTTACAATTTATCCGTTTGAAAACCAGCTCTATGTGATCACGATGACCGGAAAGGAGATCAAGGACTATCTGGAGGCCTCCTACAACCGTTGGATCGTCACTGCCACGAAACCGACCGACCACGTGCTGAACATAGTCCAGAAGGACGATCCGCGCACGGGCCAGAAGGGTTGGTCGTTCATCGAGCGCGCCTACAACTTCGACTCCGCCGCCGGAATCGACTACACCGTTGATGTCACAAAGCCTTTCGGCTCAAGGATCGTGATCACCTCTATGGCCGATGGAAAGCCGTTCAGTATGGACGAGACCTACAACGTAGCGATGACTTCCTACCGCGCCAGCGGTGGCGGCGGACTCCTCGCCGAGGTCGGAATCGACACGGACAAGATCGCCGAAAGGACCGTTGAATATTACCCGGAGATCCGCGAGATTCTCTATGAATATCTCAAAAAGAACCGTGTGATCGACCCGGCCGTCATCGGTGACCCTGCCAAGATCGGCCACTGGTCTTTCGTGCCGGAGAACATCGCAGGTCCGGCGATCGAGCGGGATATCAACCTCATATTCAAGAAATAACACTAAAATATTCAGATAATGATCAAACGAATTTTAACAGCATTCGCGGCACTCGCCGCCACTCTGACAGTCTCCGCCGCCGAATATGACGGGAAATGGATCGGCTGCGACTATGAGGGTGATGTCCTGAAAGGCAGCACCGTGCTCCCTGCCCGCTACCTTCGCAAGGAAGTGACACTTGACGGCAAGGTGAAGGAGGCGACCCTCCGCATCAGCGGCCTCGGAGTCTATGACACTTGGATCAACGGGGAATATATCACCCGTGACCAGGAACTTTCCCCGACCGTGTCGGAGTACAGGATAAGGGTATATTTCAATGAGTTCGATGTCCGTAAGGCTCTCAAGAAAGGTCAGAACGCTCTTGCCGTAAGCCTTGGCTGCGGCCGTTATACCACGATGAGGGAGCCGGGTATGAAGGGCTTCGGGGTACCGAGGCTTTGGTACCGGCTGGACATTGTTTACACCGATGGCCGCACCGCGACCGTTGTCAGCGACGAGAGCTGGAAGATCACCTGCGAGGGACCGATCAGAGCCAACAACGAGTTCGACGGTGAGACTTACGATGCCCGTAAGGAATTGACCGGATGGACAAAGGTCGGTTACGATGATTCCGCTTGGGCGAAGGCCTCATTGATGGACGCTCCGGGCGGCAGACTGGTTCTCCAGCCTAACCCTAACATCGCTGTTCAGGACATCGTGAAGCCGGTCTCCATCACCAAGACCGATCACGGTTACATCCTTGATATGGGACAGAATATGGTCGGCCGCCTTCAGATCAAGGCCCGAGGACTGCAAAGAGGCGACACCCTCACGATGAAGTTCGCTGAACTTCTCAATCCTGACGGCACTCTCTACCTTGCCAATCTCCGTACCGCAAAGGTCCTCGACACCTACATCGCCAAGGACGGCAAGCCGATTGTCTGGCATCCTGAATATGTTTACCACGGTTTCCGTTACGTTGAGATAAAAGGCTTGAAGAACGAGCCGAAACTCGGCGATTTCGAGGGACAGGTGATGTATGACAAGATGGCTGTCACCGGTCATTTCGAGACATCCAACGCCGTGATCAACCAGATCTACCACAACGCTTTCTGGGGAATCAGGGGCAATTATCGCGGTATGCCTACCGACTGCCCTCAGAGGGACGAGAGGCTTGGCTGGCTCGGCGACCGCACGATGGGTTGCTACGGCGAATCCTACATATTCAACAACCACGCTCTTTACTCCAAGTGGCTGACTGACATCCATGACGGGCAGAACGAGGCCGGCAGCATCTCGGACGTCTGCCCTCGCTACTGGACCCTCTATCAGGACAATTTCACCTGGCCTGGAGCGTTCCTGACAGGCGCGGATATGGTCTATCGCCGATTCGGGGACGACCAGTCCATCAAGGACCATTATGGTGCTATGAAGAAGTGGCTTGGATATATGAGGTCAAGATACCTCAGGGATGGCGTGATGATCAAGGACACCTACGGGGACTGGTGCATGCCGCCTGAATCTTTGGAACTTATTCATTCACAGGATCCTGCGAGAAAGACAGCCTCGCCTCTGATATCCACTCCATTCTACTTTTTCCTCTTGAACAAGATGATAGAGTTCGCTCCGATCGCCGGCCATCCGGAGGATGTGAAGATATTCAATGAATATGCCGCCGCGGCCCGTGAGGCGTTCAACGCGAAGTATTTCAACGCGAAGGAAGGCTTCTACGGCAACAACACGGTGACGGCCAACCTGCTTCCGCTTTATTTCGGAATGGTTCCTGACGGGCGTGAGGGTGACGTGTTCGAGCACGTCGTGCACAAGACCGAGGTGGACTGTGGCGGCCATGTGAGCTGTGGAGTCGTCGGCATGATGGTTCTGATGCGCACTCTCACCGAGTTCGGCAGACCGGATCTTGCCCTTAAGATCGCCACGAACGAGACCTATCCAAGCTGGGGTTACATGGCGAAAAACGGTGCCACGACAATCTGGGAGCTCTGGAACGGCAACACCGCTGATCCTGCGATGAACTCCGGCAACCACGTGATGCTTCTCGGCGACCTCGTGACCTGGTATTATGAATATCTTGGCGGCATACGTCCTGCCGAGCCAGGCTACAAGTCAATCGAGCTGAAGCCTTACCCAATCGAAGGCCTTGACTGGGTGAACTGCTCTTATGATTCGCCTTACGGAAAGATTGTAAGCAACTGGAAGCGCACCGGCGACAAGTTCGAGTGGACCGTCGAGATCCCCGCCGGCACCACCGCCACCGCCCTCATCCCCGGCCCCGACAGCTCTCACGAGTCCAAACTCCTCGCCCCCGGCAAGCACCGCTTCGTGACCGAACTGTAATTCCGTCTCGCTGAGCCTGTCGAAGCGACATAGGTGCTGAGCGACATCGAAAAAAAGGCAAATGGCGGATTTTGCACGTTACCAAAATCCACCATTTGATTTTTTCGCTGTCGTTCGCTAAGTGATGTTGAAATAATAAGTTGCGTCAATCGATAAAATTGAACACATAGAATCACCTTTAAATATTGCAAATTTAAAGTGATGCAGGTTATTTTTTACATTTCACTAAGTTTCACTGGCGTAAGCGAAAAAATAAAATCCAAAATTTTGGTAACGTGCAAAATTTTGGATTTTCCTTTTTTTTCGCGTTCGCCCCAAAACTTACTCAACTAAACAAGAATCCATCAGCTCAGAAATAGCCGAGCGGTCAAGATTCTGCCCGATGAAGACAATCTTGATCATACGGTCGCCATAGACCGGATCCCAATCCTTACGCAGATTCTTGTCCCTGCGCATCATCTCCTGAAGCTGATCCTCCGGCATCGTGGCGAACCACAGACCGGCGTCCTTGATGGATTTCTGCACTCCGGACTGCTCGAAGAGGTAGCACTTGTCCTTCTCGTCCGCAAAATAGCACAGACCCTTGGCCCGGATCACGTTCTTCGGCCACTTTTTGGAGACGAGCCAGTCGAACTTGTTGATGTCCAACGGCTGACGGCGATAATAGACAAAGGTCCCGATGTTATATTCCTCGACTTCGCCACCCTCGTGATCGTGATGATGGTGATGCTCGTGTTCATCGTGCTGCCCTTCATTATGCTCGTGTTCGTCGTGTTCGTCATCGAGATCAGCTTCGTTGCCCTCTCCTTCGATGGCGTTGATCCAAGCCGCCGAAGTAGCCGTCTTATCGAAATCGAACATCCTGGTGTTCAGAAGTTTGTCAAGATCGATGTCTCCATAGTCGCACTCGAAGATCGTCACTTTCGGATTCAGAGCCTTCACTATGCTGCGGACCCTGCCAAGCTCCTCGGGCTTCACCTCGGACGCCTTGTTCAGAAGCACGATGTTGCAGAACTCGATCTGCTGGATCACAAGATTCTCAAGGTCATCCTCCTCCAGATTGTCCTTCTTGAGAGCGTCCCCGCAGGCGAACTCACTCTGCATCCTCAGGGCGTCCACAACGGTGACTATGCAATCGAGTTTCGGAATATTCGATTGGGCATATTCAGGAACAAGCTTAGGGAAGGAGCAGATGGTCTGTGCGATAGGGGCGGGCTCGCATATTCCACTCGCCTCGATGACGATGTAGTCGAACTTGCCGGAGCGGCAGAGGTCGTTCAGCTGGGCGACAAGGTCCATTTTCAGCGTGCAGCAGATGCAGCCGTTCTGGAGAGGGACAAGGCTGTCGTCCGTGGTGCCGACAACGCCGCCTTTCTGGATGAGGTCCGCGTCGATGTTCACCTCGCCTATGTCATTGACGATGACGGCGAACTTGATGCCTTTCTTGTTGGAGAGTATTCTGTTGACCAGAGTTGTCTTGCCGCTCCCGAGGTATCCCGTCAGAAGCAGCACCGGTATTTCCCTGTTTTCCACTGTTATTGTCATGGTAATACAATTATTGTCATAATGTCATATTGGCACAAAATTATAATAATTACATAAGTTTAACAAATCAGATGCCACCTTGCCAGTTGAAGTTCTTGTGCAAATGAAGATATTTTACTAAATTTGCGCTCATGCAGGTAAAAACAGTCCTAAGGTATGCTTGAAGGTATAAAGACAGATATCGAAAAGTTGATCGCGCTGTACGAAGCGGAAAGGTCTGAGCGTGAAAGGCTCCAGGCTGAGTTGGTGCGGTGCGGGGCTGAGAATGAGTCCTGTAGGAAGCGGATTGAGGATTTGGAACAACAGGTGAACAACCTTCATCTGTCCGAAGCTTTCGGAGTGGGCGGAGACAGTTCCGCCGCCAAGGAAAAGATAGAGAGACTTATCAAGGAGATCGACAAGTGCATCGCCTTGCTTGAGAATTAGGAATGGGACAGAACATCAAGATAAAGATCGCGGGCAATGAATATCCCCTCGTCGCCTCCTCTCCTGAGATGGAGCGGATGATGAGGCTTGCGGCGGACGCCATCAACCAGAAACTGGCGGCTTACGACGCGAAGTACCCGAACAAGACCCTTTCCGACAAACTTTCCTTTGTGGCTCTGAACGAGGCGGTCGGAAGGTTGGCCTACCAGAAGAGAGTCGCCGACGCTGATGCCGAGGCGAAAAAACTTCAGGAGGATGTTGAGTCCTACATCAAGAATATTGAAAAAGACGGCCGTTAGTCCCACGTGCTCAAATCAACAAGTTCCACGGAACCGAGTTTGCTCGAGCCGGCCATGACGGACCAAGGTTACCTTCGGGGATTGCGCCTGTGTGCGTGACGATGGATTTCTGAACCGGTGCGGATCTCAAATCTTATTCATTAAGATTTCTGACAAGCGGCTAACGGCTTTTTTTAATGTTTCTCAGACGATCGATCAGTTTCCGTTCCGGACTGTCGGTCGTTTTTTTTGCGCCGGGCTGTTACGGATGACGCTGTGGATGGACAGGGGAGGACTGCCACGGTGACATATAAGGGAATATTAGAACATTTAAAATATTTATTGATATTATGTTGCAATTTTTTATAGGAGTCCTGATCGGCGCTGTAATCGCGCTGGCGGCTTACATAATCATTCAGAGAATAGTTCTGAAAGGGCAGAAGAACGAGATCATCGCCAAGGCCGAGATCGAAGCCGAGGGGATAAAGAAGGACAAGATCCATCAGGCCAGGGAGAAGTTCCTCCAGCTCAAGAGCGAGCACGAGCTGTACATCAACGAGAAGAACAGCCAGCTCAAGGACGCCGAGAACAGGATCAAGCAGAAGGAGAACTCTCTGAACCAGCAGAATTCCGAGCTTCAGAAGAAGATGCGTGACGCTGACAACGCCAAGGCGAGTTTCCAGGCCCAGCAGGATACCCTGACCAAGAAGACTGAGGAATATGAAAGACTCAGCGCCCAGGCCAACAAGCAGCTTGAGACGATCGCCGGAATGAGCGCGCAGGAAGCCAAGAACATTCTTATTGAGAATATGAAGGCTGAGGCGAGGACCGAGGCTCAGGCCTACATCAACGACACGATGGACGAGGCTCGCCTGAACGCTTCCAAGGAGGCCAAGAGAATCGTCATCAACACCATCCAGAGAACGGCCACCGAGACCGCCATCGAGAACGCCGTGACGACATTCCCGATCGAGAACGATGAGATCAAGGGAAGGATTATCGGTCGTGAGGGACGTAATATCCGTGCCCTTGAGGCTGCCACAGGTGTCGAGATCGTGGTTGACGACACACCTGACGCCATTCTTCTTTCCGCGTTCGATCCTGTCCGCAGGGAAGTTGCCAGACTCGCCCTGCACCAGCTTGTCGTTGACGGACGAATCCACCCGGCGCGTATCGAGGAAGTTGTGACCAAGGTTCAGAAACAACTTGAGGACGAGATACTTGAGACAGGTAAGAGAACCTGCATAGACCTTGGGATCCACGGACTGAACATCGAGCTCGTGAAACTGATCGGCCGAATGAAATACCGTTCATCCTACGGTCAGAACCTGCTCCAGCACTCCCGTGAGGTCGCCAACATCTGCGCCATCATGGCAGCCGAGCTCGGTCTGAATCCTAAGCTCGCCAAGAGGGCCGGTCTCCTGCACGACATCGGTAAGGTTTCCGAGGAGGAGCCGGAGCTTCCACACGCATTGCTTGGTATGAAACTGGCCGAGCAGTACAAGGAAAAGCCTGAGATCTGCAACGCCATCGGCGCGCACCACGAAGAGATCGAGATGACATCGATCATCTCTCCTATCGTAATGATCGGTGATGCGATTTCCGGTGCCCGTCCTGGAGCCCGTCGTGAGGTCATCGAGTCTTACATCAAGAGGCTCAAGGGAATGGAAGACCTTGCCGCCGCCTATCCGGGAGTCACAAAGAGCTACGCCATCCAGGCCGGCCGCGAGCTCCGCGTCATTGTTGGCGCCGATGAGGTCAGCGATGACCAGGCCGGAAGACTCTCCGCTGACATCGCCCAGAAGATCCAGGAGGAGATGACTTATCCGGGACAGGTCAAGATCACTGTGATCAGAGAGACCCGTTCCGTAGCCTACGCTAAATAACATTCTGAATATAACGGCAAATGTTTTGACGCTATGACACATACTTTCAAAAAAGCTGTGGCGTTGGTGGCTGCACTCCTTATCGGGAGTGTGGCCTCTTTCGCGCAAGCCCCGGAGGCCACCGCCAAGTGGTCGGTTTCCAGCAAGGCGGTTTCAGAGAATGTCTATGAACTGACATTCAAGGCCAGCATTGTGGATGGATGGCACATCTACACTGTGGATCATGCCTACAATCCTATTTCCATCGAATTCGCCTCCGATCAAGGATATTCATTGGTCGGTGGTCTCAATCAGGTGACAAAACCGTCTGATTTCCAAGGAGAAAAAGTTTTCTTTGATTCTGTGACACTCACTCAAAGGGTCAAACTGACCGGCAGTGAGGCCACGGTCACAGGTGAAGTCTCATGGAGCGGATGCAACGACAGGTTCTGCGCGGCTCCGGAATCATGGGAATTCTCCGTTCCGCTTGCTGCGGCTGTACCTGCGGCGAGTGCGTCTTCGGATGACGTTACCATTGACACTAAGTCGGAAGAGGCCTCTTCATCGCTTGAGGCCGGTATCGCATCCGGTGATAATAGCGATAACGAAGGATCTCTGTGGGCTTTGATCATCGAAGCCATCCTGTGGGGATTCGCCATGCTGATGACCCCATGTGTGTTCCCGATGGTGCCGATGACGGTGTCGTTCTTCATGAAACAGTCCTCGACCGCCGCTGAAGGCCGCTTCAAGGCTTTCATCTACGGTCTCTTCATTGTCCTTTTGTACACTGTTCCGATCAGTGTGATCATCGGCCTGACATGGATAATCGGAGGGAATACGGTCACCGCCGACATATTCAACTGGCTTGCGACACACTGGCTGCCGAACCTGATATTCTTCATCGTGTTCATGATTTTCGCGGCATCCTTCTTCGGCGCCTTCGAGATAGAGCTGCCGTCCAGCCTTGCCAACAAGAGTGACGCGAAGTCCAGCGGCAAAGGACTCGGCGGCATATTCTTCATGGCTCTGACCCTTGTGCTGGTGTCATTCTCATGCACCGGTCCTATTGTCGGCACGGTGCTGATCAAATCAACTCAGGGAGAGTTCTGGACTCCGATGGTCACGATGCTCGCCTTCTCCGTCGCCTTCGCCTTGCCGTTCACGATCCTGGCGATGTTCCCGTCGCTGCTGAAAAAGATGAAAGGCAAGTCCGGCTCTTGGCTCAACAGTGTCAAGGTCGTGCTCGGCTTCGTCGAGGTGGCGCTTGGCTTCAAGTTCCTCAGCGTCGCTGACCAGACCTACCACTGGGGACTGCTTGACAGGGAAGTATATTTAGGAATATGGATCGTCACGTTCTCGCTTCTCGGATTTTACCTTCTTGGCAAGCTACATTTCAAGAATGACGATCCTGTGGAGCATGTCTCTGTGCCGAGGCTTGGCCTTGCGATCGCCGTCTTCACATTCGTGGTCTATATGATTCCGGGAATGTGGGGCGCTCCGCTGAAGGCTCTGTCCGGCTACCTTCCTCCGCTTGAGACTCAGGATTTTGTGGTTTACAATTATGCGGACACTCCGGTGGGAACGGTCACTTCGACAGGCTCAGTGACCATCGAAGCGACCGAAGAAACCAGCACATCGACAAGCTCAGTGACCGGTGTCTCCACCTACGGCCGGAAGTACGACCTAAAGATGCCGCTCGGTCTGACCGGCTACTTCACCCTTGAGGAAGGCCTCGCAGCCGCCAAGGCCCAGGGCAAACCCGTCTTCGTCGATATCACCGGCCACGGCTGCGTCAACTGCCGCGAGATGGAACAGCGCGTCTGGAGCGATCCGAGAGTCCTGAATATTCTCAGGAATGAATATGTCCTTGTGGCTCTTTATGTGGATGACAAGACCAAACTCGATGAGGCGGAATGGCTGACCACTCCGGATGGCAAGACCTTGAAGGAGATCGGTCGTGTGAACTCTTACATAGCCCGTACACGGTTCGGAGTAAACGCCCAGCCGAACTATGCCCTTCTTGACGCCGAAGGCAACCAGCTTGCCCCGGTCCGTGGCTATAATCTTTCCGTTGATGGTTTCATAGCCTTCCTCAACTCCGGCCTGAAAAAATAGCCGTGGCACTTAGAAGCTGTAAATGAATATAAAGACCGAAGTCCTGATGCCGTTACCAGCGTCAGGACTTTGGTCTTTTAATTGATTATGAGCCGCTTATCCGCCACGTATATTCATTGGTTCAGAAAGATGTTCGCTTTCCGGACAAAATTCGTTATATTTGCGGCAATGCCATACCACTGGGCAGAGTGGAGCCGCAAAATATGATAACCCCAAAATAAAACGAGACTTATGGTCCAGACTTTAATAGCCAACTCAGGAATACAGTTTTTCTCCAGAGAGATACTGCTGGATGCGAACGACGGATTCAGACAGGTCTTTTACGAATGGTTTGATGAGGAACAGGTCGAGCAGGTTCTTGAGTATGCCTACGAGATCAGGGAGACTTGACAAGGATGGTTTCGACAGGGATTACCAGAAAGTCCGGAAAGGGAAAGAGTATCTGGAGAAGAAATCATATTCAAACGCCGCTTTCCTGTCCAGGTACAATTCAATAAAGTACAACAACGCGGCTAACGACTTAGACCCAAGATTCTGATGAGAAAGATAGTTTTCAGCCTTATCCTCGGTGTGGCGGCCGTATGTGGTCCGGTTCCATGCCACGCCCGCGTTTCCGGTTCGGAAATCGTTCTGATCCAGGACGTTGGTTCCGCCATACGTCAGGCGGAGGCCCGCTACAACAGCGGCAATGTGACCGGCGCCGCGGATCTTGCCAGGAAGATTCTGGCCAAATACCCGGCAAACACCGACGCGAAAGCGATTCTGGACAAATGTGCCGCGACGGAACGGAAGGATTACACCGATGCCGTCGCCAGCCAAAGCGTCGCCAGTCTCGATGCGTTCATGAAGAAATATCCGGATTCCGCGTTCCGGAAGGATGTGGCCGACAGGATCGATGACCTTCCTCTCTGGCTGAAAGCCAAAGGCCAGAATACGATAGATTCCTACAAGCGGTATCTCGCCGAGTCCGGGCACCGGATCTACAAACAGGAGGCCGATGACGCCATCGCCGACCTGTCAACCTCGCAGGCTTATTTCAACGCCCTCCGTGTCAACACCATCGACGCGCTGAAGCAATTCCGCAAGGATTACCCCGCCAGTTCCTATGACAAGCGCGCCTCCAGCAAGATCGCCCGCCTGATGGCGGACAAGTTCACGTCCGAATCCTCCTACGCGGACAAAAGAATGGCCATGGAATATGCCGCTGATGACGAGACAATCAGGTATGTGAGCGACAAATACGCCACCGCAACCCGGAATAATGAAGCATATTCCCCGGTTTACAAGATATCGGCGTCACAAAATAGGTCGTCAGATGCATCATCCCGCGGAAGTTATAGGTCCAGCCAATCTTGCATACGCTTTGGATTAACTTTGTCAGCGGATGTTGGATATTCTTATGACACTGGTTATGAGGCATATCCTTTCTCAATAGCTGCAGGTGGGATGATAAGGTTCGGAGACCAGAGACATCCGTTGAATCTTATTATCGGAGCCAAGGCTCTGATGGCCTACACAAAAATAAGATATGATGATTCTTCCTATGGCTCAAAGGAAAGCCTGACCGTAAATGAGATGGTGATTCCGGTGGATTTGAACTGGAATGTCATCACTTCCGAATATACGTCAATGTATGTTGGTGTTGGCTGCCAATATGGTTTTCAGACATCACGTGCCATTAAAGCGTCATACGGTTTCGCATGGGCCAAAGGTGACTGGCACTGTTACTATATTCATTATATTAAAGGTATGTTCAAAGGATTCGATAAAATCTCTCCATTCCTTGGCATGAGCTACACTTATTATTTCTAGTCCGCCATTCATTCAGGGAACGTTTGAAATTCTATGACATGGACATATTGAGGGATTTCATAAAGTACGCCAATGACTCTTCCCTGCGTGAGCGGGAACGTACCATGTTTCCGGCCGAATCTTTTGTCTCCGGCAGGAAGACCGGCGTTGTGGTCTGGAATGTTTCCGAGGACACTCCTTTGGAATTCAAGGTTTCTGTCCCGGCCAGGAAGTTGGTTTTGGCTCAATCGCCGGAAGACACCGCTCTGTCATCCACGTCTGACAGGCATGTTCTGGCACCTCAAAGCATCGCCCTCCTTGTGTTTGAATAGTCTTATTTTGAAAATTATCTGAAAAACGAAGAAGCCGACCGATGAAATGGCCGGCTTCTCTTTTCTTTATGGTCTTTTTACCTCTTTGAGGTGACATCAGCCTCGTACTTCTCCACGGAAGCGATGAAGTCCTGGCCTACAGGAACACCGTTCTTGAGGTTGAAGTAGTCGTAAACGGCTCCGAACGGAAGTGACTTGGCCTCTTCCAGAAGGGCGAGACGCTGGAAGTACTTGCCGTTGTCCTCGTACTTGCGGAGGGTCTCAAGCGGCTCAAGGAAGGCCTGAAGCATACACTTCTGGGTCGAGCGGGTGCCGATGATGTAGGCTCCGATGCGGTTGATCGATGCGTCGAAGTAGTCAAGACCGATGTGTGTGCGGTCGAGGGCACCTGCGCGGACAACCTCCTTGAACAGGTCGAGGGTCTGGTCGTTCATCGTGACAACGTGGTCGGAATCCCAACGTACAGGACGGCTGGTGTGGAGCATCAGCTCAGGCACGAAGAGAAGGAGGGAAGCGACCATATCGCTGATGTTCTCGGTCTGCTCGTAGTGGCCTGTGTCAAGGGTGTACATAAGCTTGCGGGTCGAGCAGTAGCCGGTCACGAAGTCGTGTGAGCCGACGGTGTAGCTCTCAAGGCCGATTCCGAAGAGCTTAGCCTCAAGGCAGGTCTTCATTCCCGGCAGATCCTCGGCGAGAATCTCGTCCAGGGACTGCGCCATAATCTCACGGTAGCGGAGACGCTCCACGGTCTGGTCCTTCGATCCGTCGTGAACCCAGATGTTCATGATACAAGGGTCGCCCTGGAACTTGCCCATCGCGTCGGCCACCCTGCGGCAACGCTTTGTGTGCTCGATCCAGAAGTCACGGATGGACTTGTCCGGGTTGGCGAGTGAGAGGTCACCGCTCTTAGGATGCGAGAAGGATGTGGAGTTGAAGTCGAGCTTCATCCCGTTCTCCTTACCCCATTCCATCCAGCTCTGGAAGTGAGCCGGCTCAACCTCGTCACGGTCAATGTGCTTGCCCTGGAAGTCACCGTAGATCTCGTGCAGGTTCAGACGCTGTGTTCCACCGAGGAGGCTCTTCACGAACTTGATGTCGCTGCGGAGCTCGTCGATGTCGCGGGCGCGGCCAGGGTAGTTGCCGGTCGCCTGGATTCCGCCTGTGAGGGCGGTGTCGTTCTCGAAGCCCATCACGTCGTCAGCCTGCCAGCACTGGAGGGAGATCGGGGTCTTCTCAAGAAGCTCTATCGCTTTGTCTGTGTCCACGCCGATGGCGGCGTAACGCTCTTTGGCCATCTCATAGGCCTTGGTTATCAGATTCTCGTTCATATTATTTTTAGTTTATGATTTGTTATATTCTCAAAATTGATTCCGGAACAGTCCGCTCTTTGTCGTTGAGGACTAACTCCTTGGCTCGTAGGTGATTGTCTGGATGGAGTTTCCGATGATGCGGCGCATATCCCAACGGTCTCCCACAAGGCCGGCCACCTTGGCCTGGAGCATAATGTTGCCGATCGCCGTGCCCTCCATCGGACCTGCGATGACAGGGATTCCGAGTGTGTCGGCCGTCAGCTGGCACATAAGTTTGTTGGCCGATCCGCCACCGATCACGTGGAGTTTCTCGATCTTGAATGACGCGAATCCCTGAAGCATCCCGATGACTTCCTTGTACCTCTTGGTGAGGCTGTGATAGATGCAGCTGATCATCTCACCATCATTCTCCGGTACCCTCTGGCCTGACTCCTGAAGGGCCGCCTTGATCTCGGCGTACATATCCTTCGGAGCGGCGAAACGTGGATCGTCCGGGTTGATCGTGGACGGGAAGTCGATGGCCTCGCGGGCCATAGCCTCCATCTGGGCGTATGAATATTCCCGGCCTTCCGCCTCCCAGGTCTTGCGGCTCTGCTCCAGCAGCCACATTCCCGTGATATTCTTGAGGAATCTGGTCGTGCCTTCTATTCCACCCTCGTTCGTGAGGTTATATTCATAAGACTTTTCATCGATGATCGGGGTCTTGGACTCGATGCCCATCAGGCTCCAGGTGCCGCTGCTGAGGTAGGCGAAGTTCTCGCCGGACGCAGGTACGGCGGCGATGGCTGAGGCTGTGTCGTGTCCGGCTACGGCGATCACAGGAACCGCCTCCATTCCGGTCTCCTCGCAGAGCTCCTTTTTGAGCACACCGACCTTAGTACCCGGCTGGGTGATGTCAAGCAGTAGGGAAGGGTTGATTCCGAGACGCTCAAGCAGGTCTCTCTGGAAGTCCCTTGTGCGCGGGTTGATGAGGCCCGATGTGGACGCGTCGGTATATTCGCAGACCATCTCTCCGGTCAGCATATACGCCAGCAGGTCAGGCATAAAGAGGATCTTGTCGGTCTGAGGCAGCCTTGAACCGGCTTCCTTGCTTTGCGCGTAGAGCTGGAAGATGGTGTTGAAGTTCATTATCTGGACTCCGGTGACGGAGTAGAGCTCCTCGCGGGGGATGATTTCAAAGACCTCCTCAGGGATTCCGTCGGTGTAAGGATCCCTGTAAGCCCTTGGCATTCCGATGATTCCGCCGTCCTTGCCGATGTGGCCGAAATCCACGCCCCAGGTGTCGATACCGATCGATTCGATCTTCACGCCCATTCCGGCGACCTTTTTCAGAGCCGCTTTGAAGTGGTCGAAGAGGGAATTGATGTCCCAGTAATATTTTCCGTCTATCTCCTTGACGGCGTTCGGGAATCTATAGACTTCCTCTGAGGTAAGCTTATCGTTTTCGACAGTTCCGATGATGGCTCTGCCGCTCGTGGCTCCGAGATCAAATGCTAGAAATTTCATAAATTACGTGGCTTTTTTGTGCTTTACAAATTTTGTTTTTTTTCGCTGTTTTACCGCTGAATATTTTGATATTATAACTTGGAAATTTGATTGGGAATTATTTTTTGCTATATTTGTGACGCACAATTAGTAACAAAAGGTCTGCAAACTATGGCTTCGGTTCATCTCAAATATTTGGCGGTTAATCCTGTTGACCTCAAGTGGGGGACTGCCGTCAACTCGGTGGGTTTTCAGGAGATCGCTCCCGGAATGGACTATCCGCCTCGCAACCATCCGTCGCGCTATGTGTTTTCCGTCGCCAGCGGAAGGATTCTCCAGGAATATCAGCTCCTTTACATAACAGAAGGCAAGGGCCGGTTTTCCTGCGAGACCTTGGGACGGTCGAAGTCAATCCCGGTCAAAGGCGGGATGATGTTCCTGCTTTTCCCGGGCGAGTGGCATTCCTACTATCCTGACAAATCGACGGGGTGGAAGGAATATTGGATCGGCTTCAACGGGGAGTTCATCGACAATCTGATCAGGCAGGGCTTTTTCTCGAAGGACAGACCGCTGTTCAAGGTGAATATCCACGTGGACATAGTGAACCTCTACACTTCCGCGATCAACGCCGCCGTGGCTCAGGAGTCTGGTTTCCAGCAGGTTCTGGCCGGCATAGTGGACCGACTGCTCAGCCTCGCGTATTTCTACGACAGGAACTCGCAGTTCCAGGAGTCGGACACGGCGAACAAGATCAGTCAGGCGAAGGTGATGATCCACAGCCATTATATGACGATCTCTCCGGAGGAGGTGGCGGCGAAGCTGTGCCTGAGCTATTCCTCTTTCCGCAAGACTTTCAAGGAATATACCGGGTTCTCGCCGGCGAGGTTCATCAACGAGGTGCGGATGAGCAAGGCCAAGGAGCTGCTGACCAACACGACGATGAGCATCAAGGAGGTGGCCTACAATGTTGGCTACAACAATCATGACTATTTCTTCACCGCCTTCCGCCATATGACCGGCCAGACCCCCGCCGAATATCGCAACGCCACCCAGGTCGCCAAGTTGTAGGCTGTCCGGTCTAAACAGGCATGATGGAAGATAATCTGCTTTGTATTACAAAATGTTATACATTTGCAAGCAAAGCGATATATAATGGAAGCAATATCAACACGAGGGAATGTCAAAAAGTTGACTGCATTCAGGCTAAATGCCGATCTGGTCGCCCGTCTCAAGGTTTTGGCAAAAAAAGATAACCGCAGTCTCAACAATTATGTCGAGAATGTTCTTATGTCTGTAGCCTACAATGAGCCTAATGAGACAACAAAAGCTGCCTTGAAGGAGGCCGAAGAAAGTAAAAACCTCGAAGAGTTCGACTTGGATGCTTTTAAGAAATATGTAGCCTCATTGTAGTATGTGGAAATTTGTTCAGACAACCCAATTCAAGTAAGACTGCAGGAAATACGCGAATAATAAGAGGTGTGGCGGAAGATCCCGGGCTTATGCATCGGGTGAAAAAAGAGGCTATCCTCACCCGACTCCAATCAGGGATATCTTTCCGGGTGTCTAACCACTCCTTTTTCACCCGGAATAATAGTTGGGGAATATATACAAGTTGACTACCATCCTTCGCATCGTGCCGCCATATTCACAAAATGCGGGTGACGCCAGCGCGTATGTAACTGCTTGGCGACCGCTTGCATACCACGTTAGTCAACTGCTATATAGTTACCAAATATTAGAAGCTGTTTTGAATTGTTTGAAATGTTCTTTGAGGTGAAAAATCTTCAAACAAACAATTCAAAACAGCTTCTTATTGTTCAGTAATGATTCGTACCGGGCCGAGGAGGCCGGAAGGGAGGAGTTTGTCGGTGGACTTGTAGAAGCGGCGGATGGCGGTGACGGGGTGTTTCTCGCCGGGTTGCACATCGCCGATCATACGGTTGCGCCAGACGTTGGTGATCTTGATCTCCAGAAGGTTGTCTCCTTCTTTGAGAAGCGGCTTGATGTCGTCGGTTCTGAACGGGGCCTTCCAGAGGACGCCGGCTGGGGTGCCGTTGATGGAAAGGTCTGCGATGTTCTTCACGACTCCAAGATCTATGAATATCCTTGCGCTGGTGGCCAGCTGGGTGGAGTCGATAGTCACCGTGGTCTTGTAGATGGCGGTGCCGGAGAAGTATTTCACGATCGGGTTCTCCTTCCTGGTCCAGGACACCAGTTCCGGGAACTCCTCGTCGGCGGTGCCGCCGTTCTTCTGGTCGAAATGCACCTGCCAGGTCGAGGTGACGGTCTGGATTGTGGTCGCTTCGACAGGCTCAGTGACCGAATTTTGCTGGTCTCTGAGAGATATTCCTTGGTCACTGAGCTTGCGTTGTGCTGAGCTTGCCGAAGTATCGAAGTGGCCGGCACTCACCAGCGAATCAACCGGATGAACCTCAGTAGAGTCCGATGTGCATATCATAGTTGTGTCTGTCGTATTGACAAACACAGTGTCGATGCTCATCTTGATCTGCGGCCTGTTTGACAGCACGACGAACCTTGCGTCGGCGAAGAGCAGCGGAAGCGAGACGGTCGAACGGCCGTTGCCGAACTTGACATCGGCGTCCGTGACATCCCCATTCTCAGGATTGAATATGGCCGCGAACTTACCGCCGTCCCGGAAACTGAGCTCAACATTGGAATCCTTTCCGGAGAAGTTCCTCACCCAGTAGATCTGTGTGCTGTCCGGTAGGGTTCTGTGGACATATTTAAAGTCTCCGTAACTGTCCGGAGCGTTCGCCGGCGCCTCGACAGCATTTTCCTGGTCACTGAGCGACATATTTCGGTCACTGAGCTTGTCGAAGTGACCTGCGGAGCCACCTGTCGCTTCGATGGTTGGCGAGCTATGCCGAACCACAGGCTCCGCGACCGGCGAAGTCACCGTAGCCCTGAAATCCGGCTGAATTCCGCTGCGCCTCAGGCAGTCTTCAAGCCCTTTGGCAAATACATTCTTCCTGCGCGAATGCCAGATGTCATCCACAATCGAGGCGAAAGCCCTGTCGTCAGCCTTGAGCCCCGCGCAACTCTTCGGCTCCTTGCCGCAGATGATCACCCCAGCGTCGGCGAACTCCTTTATCTTTTTAAGAATATCCAAGGACATCACCTCGCAGTTCCTGTCCAGCCACAGAACCCTGTATCGCGCTCCAGACGGAGCCACGAGTGTCCTGTTCTCAACCTTGATCCCGGACCTGAGCACGGTCGGATTCGCGAAATCGTAGTTATACCCGTCAGGAACCTGCGGCAGACTGCTGAAAGCCTGTCCACCGTAGAGCCCCGTGATATTCAAGTCCTCTCCGTAGTATAGTAATATGTCAGCGACGGAGTTTCCCTGCTGGAGCATCGAGCTGGAGCGGGCAAGGTAGTCGGTCAGTACCCATGCATATTCACCCCACGTCTCGTTCCGGTGCAGCCACTGCCCGTAGCGGAAGAGCTGGAGGCCCGGGAGATATTGGTCGTTCGGCTGCGAGGCGGACTCGTGGATCACGAACCTGTTGACACCTGCGCTGAGCCCCACATCGGCGATATACTTCATATTCTCTGGGCAATATGTGTACGCCCTTCCTTCGTCCCCGTTCACGGAGAAGGATTCCGCAGCCACGAGCCGTTGTCCGTAAATATGTGACACAGAGGCTGATTCCCTGATGTCGCAGATCGCTGACGGCACGGCCGATCCGGTCGGAGTGTTCTCCATCCAGAACGCCGCCATCGGAATCGTGGCCTTGATCTTAGGATCCATTCCGTCTCCGGTGTAGGCACGGCTTGCCTCGTGGGATTCCGTGTAGCGGCCAGCAAGGTCATATTCATTGACTATCTCATTGATTCTGTCGTAGTTCTCACAGAACAGTTCGCCGAGAGTGCGGCGCCAGTCCCAGAGGAAACGTTCGCTCATCTGGGAACTGCCGATGATCTCGCCCGCGAGCACCGGCAGCCACGGCAGCAGATCGTAGCCCCGGCGCGCCTTGAACTCCTTGGCGAGCTTCGGTGTCCAGGTATATGCCCCGGCCTCGTAGCTGTCAACCAGCAGATATCGGATGCCTTTTTCGCCGAGCATCCCGTCGGCCGCATCCTTATAAAGATCGAGATAGGTTCGGAAATATCTCATCCAGGCGTCCGGATCAAGCTTGTCAACCTCCAGCCCTGTCGCTTCCGGAGAGGCCGGGTGGTTGATCTTTCCGGTGATCGACCATCCGAATCGGTAGATTCTCCAGCGTCCGGCCGGCAGCGAGCATTCCAGTTTTCCGTCCGCGGTCATCTTCCCGGTGAGGTCGATGATGTCCGAGGTCCTGATCGCGTCCTTTGAATACGGTGTGTGGTATTTCCAGAAATCGTGGATGATTCCGAATCCGCCAAGTTCCTGGCTGTGATTGATTTTCATTACCGTGAACAGCTCCAGTGACTCCAGCTTCTCGCCTTTGACCCTGAAGAATCGGGCGCAGGTAGGAGGAACGTTCACCGTCAGGTATGGCAGTACGGTCGGCTCAATGTCGCAGACCTTCCGCCATTTCAACCCATCGTCGCTGCATTCGAGAATATTCCGGCATTCCGGTTTCCCGGTTCTCGGCCTGTCGCCCATAGCCATTGTCTTTAATGTCAGAGACTTGATTGTCTGCGGCTTCCGGAACTCGACGCTGATTGTGGATTCGCTCTTGCTGACCTGCGCTCCGAGCGCGTTCATCGACTTGTCAGAATATGGCAGCCTGACAGCGAGGACGTACAGATCCTTGCCATAAGGCTCTATCTTGATGCGGTCGTTGTCTGTGTGATAGTCTTGGTACGGGCCGACAACATTGTAGAGGTCAGGAAGTTGCACGGAAATCTTGCCTCCTCTGGTGTCGATTGACCTCCATTCGAGTTTCTTTATCGCATCCTCCGGCTTCACCCACGTTCCGCCGGTCGAGCTCCAGCCCGGTGCACTTGCGATAGTGACATCCATATCCAGCGAGTCGGCCAGATTCAGCGCGAACCGGAAAGCGTCTTTCCAACCGTCGCTGAGGTAGGGGAGTTTGACCTTGGCCGCTCTCGGCATATTCACTCCGCCCGCGTCGAACTGGTGGAAGCCGCCGATCCCGTTGCGCTTCATCCATTCGATGTCCTTGCGGATGCCTTCCTTGGAGACGTTCCCGTCCATCCAGTGCCACCAAACCTGCGGTCTCGCGTCCTTCGGCGGTGTCAGAAAAGACTTTACAAGCGCGGATGTGTCCGCCTTTCTGACCAATGAATATGTCTGTGTGGAGTCCGTGTCCGGAGTGGCTGACAGGGGGTGTGCCAGCAAAAGTGTCAGTGTCGTGAGTGCTATGCCGATCTTCATATTCCTTATTAATAATATTCAAAGATAGGCATCTCTTCCCATTATTTCAAGGTTTTTGGATTTTGGCAGTGTGAAGAATTTGGGACAACCTTTAAAAACTGATGCTTTATGTTTGATTTTTGGCAAAATTGTCAAAATATTCGAAAGAAAAGTCGATTTGGCACTGATAATGCATAAGGAAGGACAAAGAGTTAATTGGTTCTAATAGGATTTTATCTTTCTAATCTATTAGCCTATGGGGACTGTTTATCATACGTTTTATTCATAATTAGGTTTGTATTAAGTGGGAAAGGTCGGGGCTGTGAAGTTCCGGCCTTTTTTGATAAAATCAAAAAAGGCCGGAACTTTGTTCCTTATTCACCCCCAGTCACTATCGTGACAGCCCCAGAGGGGCACTGGGGACCGGATTCCCCAGACCCCTTGCGTCGCTCCGCTCCGGGCGGTTTGGCAAAAAGGCCGGAACTTTGTTCCTTATTCACCCCCAGTCACTTTGTGACAGCCCCGGAGGGGCACTGGGGACCGGATTCCCCAGACCCCTTGCGTCGCTCCGCTCCGAGAGAAGTGGTAAAAAGGATGGAACTTGTTTTATCGGATCAAGTTCAAAAGCGCTGCCATAGAGTGTCGTCGCATAATGCTGCCGTAAGGAAGTGGTGCGGGAGGTCATGGCGGCCATTCACCCGGACAGGGCGCGCGAAGCGCGTAGGCCGCCATGACCTCCCGGCACCGCTTCCTCCGACCAAAGAGAGCCAATGTGAAAAGATATGCTTTATAGTTTGCGGTTTTTGTAAGAGTCGATGCAGTTTGGAATTATGCGCTTGTAGTGCTCGCTGGTGTAGAGAGGGGAGGAGATGATGAAGTCAGCGGTGCTGCGGTTGGTTGCGAACGGGATGTTGTACAAGGACGCGAGACGGGTCAGGCCCATCACATCGTTCTGATGCCCCTGCATGATGAGGTTGTCACAGAAGAATACCAACATGTCGATCTTTCCCTCGGCTATCATGCCACCGATCTCGAAATCACCGCCGAGCGGCCCGCTGAGCATGCACACGACAGACGGAGCCTCAGGTCCAAGTTTATCTGTCAGCGCCTCGGAAACAAGACGGCCGGTCGTGCCGGTGCAGAACAGATGGCAATGTTTGAGGGAACCAGCGTTGTAACGTACCCAATCCAAAAGCTCCTGCTTCCTTGAGTCATGAGCCACCAATGCGATGTTTGTTATCATATTCCTGAATATTAATTGTTTACTTTTTCTTTGATTCTCCTTGAGCTCCATCCTTGAAGATGGAGATCCTTTTAAGTTCACGAGGTCCGTTGTCATAGGCCGCCGCCCTCTGCTCCCGTTTTTTCCTGCCCGTGAACAGATTGCGGAAGAACTCCTTTAGCGTGTTGAACTCCCTCTGGTAGGCGATTCCGACACCGTTTCTCTGCGTGTTGTCCAGATAGGTGGTGTAGTCATCCGCCGAATGTGAGAACAGATTCAGTCTCAGCTGGCCGGACTTGTCAAGCTTGATCTCGATATCCAGATTACCGACCACATCACCGTCCGATGATGAGGAGGATTTGGCATATTCACGGTTCCCGACATTGCCATTGACTATTACCCTGTTGTTGAAGAGTTGCGTTGATACAGCCACATCGAATATGTTGGTGCCGCTTTCGCTGGACTGGTAGTTCAGTCCGAGGTCAAGCGGAATGTCCAGTTTCTGAAGAATGTTGTTCAGCTGTCCGGCCATGATTTCCGCCACATTGGAGTAGAGCATGTTCGTGTTGTTCACGACACCGGACTGCTCTTCCGGCATGAAACTGCCCGAGATCAGGAGCGACAGGAACTGACGCTGCACCTTGTCGTCTGTGTTGAGAGCGCTTTCCACCCTTGATTTCGTGGTCGGATCCAGATCCGGGACTTCGATGGAGAAGGATAGTTTCGGCTCGCGTAGTTTCCCGGAGACACCGATGCCGCAGTTTACGGTCCTCCTTGCCGAAACTGTCGTCGTGTCGGCAAGCAGGGTGGCCACCGAAGCCTTTGTGGAATATATTCCTTTGATGTCCAGGTCACTGTCCATCACATCTCCGTTGAACCTGATCGAACTGCCGTCCGAGATGGTGAAGTCTCTCTTGGCGATGTCCATGGCGTTGAAGTGGAAATTACCGGACCGCAGGGTATAGTCGCCGTTAATCGTGAACAAGTCTCGTCCCGGGCGAGCCTCGATGTCGATTATTCCCTGACCATGGCCGTTCAGCACGTTCCCGGCGGCCCTGTCGATTTCGATGTACGCCTCTGTGCCCTGAGTCGCGTTTACCCTGAGCTTTATCCCGAAGTCGCTGCCCTTGCCACGGTTCCGCTCCATATTGCTCATCATTGCCTCGTAAGGATCCACATAGACTTCCTTGAAGGCCTGCTTGAATGTCAGGAGGTCGTTTTTACCATCGTTGGAGGCGTTGTCTATAGGAATATGTATGCGTCCGTTCTTGTCAGTGCGGACGTTGACATCCAACTGCACTGCATCGAACGGCCCTTTGACCAGGACATCGCCGCTGGCGAAAAGATGACCGTAGAACGCTTGGTTGTCGCTCTCCGTCATGTCGATAGCCTCGATGCCCTGCATCTTTATCCTTGTGTCCAGCCTGAAATCCTTCAGGTGATCGAACAGCAACCCGCCGGAGATTGTTCCGGTGCCGTCGAAACGGTCCTTGATCGTTACGCCATCGAAGAACAAGCCTTGATTGGTGACGGAGAACGGTCCGTTGACATAATAAGGTACATTCGTGAAGCCGACCTTCAGCAGCACATTGTCGAAAGTGGTTCCCTCACTGGACAGGGAGAGCGAGCCCAGCGGGCCGCGGGCATGGACCCTGCCGCTCATCGCACCGCCCATCTCGCTGAACACGGACTCCAGCACCGGGGCTATATATCCGACGTCCATGCCGTTGAAATCCGCGGTGGCGTCTATCGTGTGTCTGTCGAGGAAATAATCCCCGCTGACGCCAAGCGTGGTGACTCCGTTGATGTCATTCCTGGCAATGACACGCATTTTGTTGTCGTCCAACGAGCTGGCCAGACGCAATGTTCCCATTCGGTGTCCGGCCACTTGGGTGGAATCAGAAGTCAGTCTCATCATAAGGCCGGCGTTGCTTTTCCACGGCGAGGAGATGATGGCATGGCCTGTGGCGAGACCGGATATTCCGAAGTTCTCTCCGAGAAATTTGTTGAGGATGCCAAGATCGAACTTTACAAGATTGACTGAAAGCGTGTCTTTCGTGGTTGATGAATATCCTCCGTTAACCTGCACCGATTGATCCGCGCACACGGCTGTCAGATTGTCAACCTTGATGTCTTTCCCGATCACGTTGATCGCTGATCCAGACACATTCCATGCGGCGTCTTCATACCAGATGTAGGAAGGAAGTGTCTTGGCGTTGACCGTCAATTCTCCACCATGCGACCGTCCCAGTTTTCCTGTGAGGTACAGCTCACCTTTATTGGCGCGCCCGGTGCCGTTGTCGTAGGTGAATCCGACTCCGAAACTGTCTTCTTTGGCATAGAGAATGAGGTTGTCGCCCAATAGACTGAGTCCGGACATAGAGATCGCTGAACAAGACGCTGTCGCGTTCAGGCTGCTGTCCTTGTTGTCAAAGCTCAGGTTGATGTCCTTGATGAAATCCTTGTCCAAGGCGATTCTCGGTGATTTTACGGACGCTGTCACATTACCGTCACCGGCCACGTTCAGACGCACTTTCGTGCCTTGGGCGATGTAGAGTCCAGGCTTCAGGAACGACAGGACGTCCCTTGCATCGGCGACATCCAGACTCAGGTCATATTCATCGCCTTTCCAATCGGCCGTCTTCCCTTTGTAGAGCGACGGGAGTTCCCTCTGAACTGTAAGCCCCTGCACGTCTCTGATAAGGCTTGTGAAAGGTTTCGAGCCTACGTAACCGCCATTGATGAAGCTTGACGTGATGTTGACCCGGTTGACGTTGTTGTTGGAATGGGATTTCACACAGATGTCTCCGATCTCGTGCCAGCCGTTGTCGTTCTCAAGAGTAAGCCCCAGGACATCGAGGTCCCCGATGAGGTCTCCTCGGCTGATGTTCATGTAGTTGGCGTTGATTCTTCCGGAGATCTTGGAGTTTTCCCTCTTGTCCAGTCTCAATGCATGCAGGTCGGCGTAACCAATTGACGCATAGAATTTATAGAGTCCGTTACGGGTTTTGTCCGAGAGTGTGAACAGACCTTGGAAGAGGAAATTCAGGTTCGGGTCGCCGCACACGATGCGGCCATCGAAAGCGTTGTCTGAATATGTCCCAGCCGCCACGATATTGGAATAATCGTAACCCAACGCCGACAATTTCTCCACGGACAGCGTGTCTATGTGAATGCTGGTCCTTCCTTGCCCGACGGTCATTCCCATGGCGCCCCTGAGAGTCACTTCACCTATTTGCTTGACTCCGGCAAGTTTTCCTATGTCAAGGTTTCTGGCGGAGACATTTCCGCCCAGTCCGATGGCCTTTCCTTTTGTCAGGATGTCCCGGATATAGGCATCTGCGGTCAGCGCTCCCAGCGAAGATGTTATGTTGCCTTTTACTTTCAGTCTGTTAAGTGTTCCGTTGGCATTTCCGTTGAACGTGAATCTAGTCCCTGGAGCGAACTTGGACAGATCTATGGACGCGCCTGGAGCGAAACCCCTTATGAAGGTTCCGAGCTCGTCTGTGGTGAACGCCAGGTTGTCAAGTCTGAAATCCAGCAGCATGCCGCTCGCGCTCGGGAGCCCGGAAAGTCTTCCGTCAATGGACCCTGAGACTCCGCTGTACGTCTCGTGAAAGTCGAAGTTCCTGATTGCCATGTCTTTGACGGGACCATTCACGTCAGCCTTCCTGAGGTTTATCACGGATTTCATTTTGACCATGGCCGGGGCAAAGTAGGAGATGCTCTTGAAATCCACCCTGCTGTTGAATATGTTTCCCGTCATCACGACCTCTTCTATGTAGTTTGAGAAGGAGGAGACACCGGCATATTCCATGGCGTATTCAGTCATGCTTATGTCAGACCACTTGTCAAGAAGATGCAGGTTCCGGATTGAGGTCCTGTCTTTACCGACTGTGGTTTTTCCGGACATGGCCAGAATCTCGTAGCCGCTTCTCTCGCTTGCGCTCAGGTTCTTCACCGTGCCGGCGGTGCGCCCGTCAGAGTAACTGAGATTTTGGACTTGAAGGTCATGAGCGGTGACATCAAGGTTCTTCCAATCTATGCCATATTCCTTGAGCGGGGATGTGCCTGTCTTGTTTACAAGCCGGAAACGGAAATTCTTGACTCTGACCCTGTCCGCGTCAAGCCTGATTGTGAGCGGGGCGCTTTCTTTCTTTTCCTCGGACTTGTTGAAAAGGCGTCCTATGTTGCCGCCCCGTTCGTCTTTCGCCAAGACGAACATGCCGTCGTTGACACTGAGCCTTTTTATGTGGAGCGTCCCGTCATTCCTTAATCCTTTGAGGGAGAATGTGGTGACAATGGATCTGGCTTTGGCGACAGTGTCGAGCCGCTCGCCGTTCCAGTCTGTCACGGGGGCGTTGTCGATCAGGACCACATCATTGAGTACCAACGCAGAGAAAGGCTTCAGGTGGATTTTTGAGAATTCCACGCGTCCGTTCAGCGCGTCTCCCAGAGCCTCCACGGCTTTCCTTGCGGCAAAAGTCTGGACCGCCGGAGTCTGCAACAGAATCCAGCAGGCGAAAAGCACGGAGGCCGTCACCACAATGATGCCCCGGAATATCTTGATAGCCTTCTTCAATAACCGCAAGCCACGGCGATGTGCGTCCGGAGGCTTGTAACAACAAAGATACTAAATATCCGTTGGATTGACGAAAATAGTTGTATCTTTGCCGTTCGATAAAAAGTCTTTGAAGAATATGTCGGATTATATCCTTGGAATCGAATCGAGTTGCGACGACACATCGGCCGCCGTTATCAAGGACGGATTCCTGCTCTCCAACGTTATAGCGAGCCAGCAGGTCCACAAGGATTATGGAGGAGTCGTTCCTGAACTCGCCTCCAGAGCCCACGAACAGAACATCGTGCCTGTCGTAAGCCAGGCGTTGGACAAGGCCGGGATCAAGGCTTCGGACCTCACGGCCATAGCTTTCACCCGTGGCCCCGGGCTTCTGGGATCTTTGCTTGTCGGCACATCGTTCGCCAAGGCTCTTGGTGTGGCCCTGAATATTCCTATAATTATGGTCAATCACCTTCAAGGGCATATTCTCGCTGACTTCGTGAAGCAGGAGGGCAAGGAGAACCGCCAGCCGGCGTTCCCGTACCTCTGTCTGCTGGTCTCCGGAGGCAACTCGCAGATTGTCAAGGTGAACGGCCCGTTGGACTATGAGATTCTCGGCCAGACGATCGATGACGCTGTGGGTGAGGCGTTTGACAAATGCTCCAAGATGATGGGACTTGGCTATCCTGGTGGCCCTGTCATCGACAGGCTGGCCAAACTGGGGGATCCGAACCGCTTCAAGTTCGCGAAGCCGCAGATTCCGGGGCTGGACTACAGTTTCAGCGGAGTGAAGACCTCGTTGCTGTATTTCGTGCGTGACGAGATGGCGAAGGATCCGGAGTTTATGGAGAAGAACAAGGAGGACATCTGCGCCAGCTTCCAGAAGACGTTGATAGACATCCTGTTGGACAAGCTGATCAAGGCCGCGGGACAGACCGGGATCAAGGACGTGACCATCGGCGGGGGAGTCTCCGCCAACAGCGGGCTCCGCTCCCGGATCGAGGAGGAGGGCCGCAAGCGTGGCTGGAACACATATCTCCCCGAGTTTAAGTTCACGACCGACAACGCCGCGATGATCGCCATAGCCGGTTGGTTCCACTACCTCGCCGGCGAGCGCACCCCCCTTGACATCGCCCCCGTCTCCCGCATCGCGGATTATTAATAATGAATATGATAGGAAATGTTCCAATGATGATCCTTTCTGAACCACTTGTGGTTCAGGTAAGTCCCTCTCCCGAGGAGAGGGATTTAGGGAGAGGGTAACGTGAATGGAATTGATCGCTTGAAATTTTGATAATATTGTATAATAGGAAAAAATCTGCTTTTAGGAAAAGAATATGATTGAATTTGAAATGACAGGTAGGGTTGGCCGTGACCTCAGGCCGGATGACGTGAGGATAGTCGCTGCGCGAGAGATGAACCTCCGCGGCAACGCGGTCATCAACGTGATTGACCCGACAAAGTCCTACCAACCGACCTTCCCGAACGCCGACGCGACCTGCGTGATCGCCAAACGTTCGATCGACGCCCGCAACGATGTGATCTACCGCTACCGCATCGAGGGCTACAACCACCGCTTTGAATCTTACGTCCCTTACGAGATTCCTGAATATAAGGATGTCACCGACGCCGACCCCGTGATCATCATCGGAGCCGGTCCCTCCGGAATGTTCGCCGCCCTCAAGCTCCTGACCCTCGGCTTCAAGCCGATCATTCTGGAGAGGGGCAAGAACGTGCGCGACCGCAAGTTCGATATGGCGAAACTCACCCGCGAGGGAATCCTGAATCCTGAGTCCAACTTCTGCTACGGCGAAGGCGGAGCCGGCACGTTCTCCGACGGAAAGCTCTTCACCCGCTCCTCGAAGAGGGGTGACATCAGAGAGGTGCTCTACCAGTTCGTGAACTTCGGCGCAAGCCCTCAGATTCTCGTCGATGCCCACCCGCACATCGGCACGGACCGTCTCCCGAAAGTCGTGGAGAACATCCGCCAGTGCATCGAGTCCAGGGGCGGTGAATATCATTTCGGCACGAAGGTCACCGACATGACCCGCAATGAGGACGGCACGATCGAGGTTTCGGCACTTGATTCTGAGAACCTTACGAAAACCGGCAAGCCGAGCGTCCGGAAATATTCAGCGAAGAAGGTCATCCTTGCCACCGGTCATTCCGCCCGTGACATTTACGAGATGCTTGTCGCCAAGGACTGCGCCCTTGAGGCCAAGGGATTCGCGATGGGAGTCCGTGTGGAGCATCCGCAGGCCCTGATCAACGACATCCGCTACCACGGCCAGTGGGAACCGGGTATGCCGGCGGCGGAATATTCATTCACAGAGCAGGTTAACGACCGTGGCGTGTTCTCGTTCTGTATGTGCCCGGGCGGCGTTCTGGTGCCTTCGGAGACCGAACCTGAGACCATCGTGATGAACGGAATGTCCAACTCGGCGCGAAGCGGCAAGTTCGCCAACGCCGGCGTGGTTGTGCAGATCAATCCGGAGGACATTCCTGAGGAATATGCCGATAAGGGCGCGTTCGCCGGCCTTGAGTTCCAGAAGGATGTGGAAAGGAAGATGTGGGAATATGCCCACGAGCATTCCGATTCGGAGAATCCTTTCGTCGCTCCGGCTCAGAGGATGGTGGATTTCTGCGAGGGTGAGGAGTCAGCAGATCTTCCTCAGACCTCCTACAAGCCAGGAGTCGTCCCTGCTCCGCTGCACGAGATTCTTCCTCCGTTCATCGCTGAGAGGCTTCAGGATGCTTTCCCGATCGTGAACCAGAAGTCGATGAGGGGATATTACACTAATGATGCGTTGTTGATCGGTGTGGAGTCCAGGACTTCGTCTCCGGTCCGTATTCCGAGGAATCCTCGCAACTGCGAGGCGGACGCGTTCCCAGGACTTCTTCCGTGTGGCGAGGGTGCCGGATATTCCGGAGGCATCGTCTCTTCGGCCATCGATGGCATCAACTGTGCCCTTGCCGCGGCCCGCTCACTGTCCGGGGCTGATACTGAGACTGATGATGGCTCTACAACTGGCTCTTCGGCTGGTTTTAAGACTGGTTCTGGGACTGATGTTGAGGCCGCTGGCGAGGTGGGCGAATAGCCTGATTGGTCGCTGAGCTTGTCGAAGCGTGCCATTCCGATGGCTTGACAGTTACCGCTGAAGCGACATCATTGCTAAGATCGAACAGGACCCCTCTCAACCGAAATTTTGCACGTTACCAAAATTTCTGGGTTGAGAGGGGTTCCTGTCGATGTGGTAGAATGTATGTCACAAATCTGTACAACCATCGGTTCTTCCACCATACCCTTGTGATGCGGCCTGCTGCCGTGTCACCGTTTCGTACAGGAAAACACCCTCTGGTGTACCAACCTCCTCCTTGCTGCCGTTTCGTACAGGAAAACACCCTCTGGTGTACCAACCTCCGCCTAGCTGCCGTTTCGTACAGGAAAACACCCTCTGGTGTACCAACCTCCGCCTTGCTGCCGTTTCGTACAGGAAAACACCCTCTGGTGTACCAACCTCCGCCTTGCTGCCGTTTCGTACAGGAAAACACCCTCTGGTGTACCAACCTCCGCCTTGCTGCCGTTTCGTACAGGAAAGTGACTTTGGGTGTACCGACCGGAAGTGGTGACGGAGGCGGTGCGGTGATTTTGTGCGAAAAGATGAGTATATTTGTGGGTACGAGAGGAGAATTACGTTATGAAACTGAACAAGAGATTTTTCTATGGGGTGCTGACGGCGGTGGCACTGCTGGCGGCTGGGTGTTCGAAGGATAATACGGATCCGGTGCCCGATCCGGGTACGGGAGAGCAACTTGTCGAGAATCCTAAGGTCAGGGCGGCCGTTAGGACTATGATGTCGGAGGCGGCCAGGACGGAGTCAACCTTGAATGGCGTGGCGGTCTGGCAGGAGGGGTATGCGTCTTCGGGAGAATGGCCCAAGGGCTCTGACAATGACACACGGCGACAGATGTGGTCGGTTACCAAGACGTTCACCTCAATGGCTGTCGGGATAGCGGTCGGGGAGGGCAAGCTGAGCCTGTCCGAAAAGGTCGCGCCGATGTTCCCGGAGGAGGTCGCCGAGGCGGAAAAGAATATGACGGACGCGCAGAAGGCAAACCTTGAGGCCTTGACAGTCAGGCATCTGTTGATTATGGCGAACGGCCACAAAAAGGATCCGACGGTTGAATATGCCACTGAATATTTCAAAAAGGATCCGTTCGGCTCACTCAAGTATATTCATAATGAATGGGTGGATGTCTCCGGGCTGCTGACAAAATATGACTCCACGCTGCCGGAACTTTTCTTTGAATATCCATTCGACGCGGCTCCGGGAGAGAAATTCTGCTACGACAGTTTCTCTTCCTGTATGCTTTCGGAGATCATCACAAAAAAGACCGGGGAGACGATGGCCGACTATCTCTACAAAAGGATGTTCAAGCCGATGGGACTGGACAGACCTGAGTGGGAGGATATCCATGGAGTGACAGCCGGTGGCTGGGGACTGCATCTTAGCACTGACGAGATGCTGGCGTTCGGCCGTCTCCTGCTGGACGGCGGGAAATGGGACGGGCAGCAGATCATCCCTGAGGACTATCTCAAGGAGGCCGTCAAAGATCAGATCAAGGACCGGATGAATAATGGTCAGAACTACTCCACGACCGGTTACGGCTACCAGATCAGAACCCGTTCCGACGGGTCACTTTATATGGCCGTAGGACTTTTCGGGCAATATATCGTTGTGATTCCTGATAAGAAGGCCGTGATCGTGATGACCTCTGCGATGCCGTTTGACGCTGACAACATCCTTAAGGATCTGTCAAAGGTTATGGCGCTCCTCAATGGTGATCTTGATTCCAGTGTGAAGCCGCTCGAACTGGCCTGGAAGTACATTGTGCCGGAGCTTTAGTCATGGACTATTTGAGAAAGCGGAACAGGCATATTCATAAAAACTTGAGAATATATTCATAAATGGCTGCGGAAGAGGATAAGAAAGGGGCATTCGCTCCGATGATGGAAAGCGGCGTGCACGCTGGGTTTCCGTCGCCGGCGCAGGACTACATCAATTCGTTCATCGACCTCAACAAGGAGTTGGTGCGGCATCCGGCGGCGACTTTTTTCGCCCGTGTGGTCGGGGATTCGATGGTGGACGCCGATGTGAACGAGGGTGACGTGCTGGTAGTGGACAAGTCGATCGAGCCGAGGGAGGGGGATATGGCTGTCTGTTTCATCGACGGGGAATTCGCCTTGAAGTTCATCTCCTTCAGGGATCCGGCCGATGCATCGCGCTCTGTCAAGGCCTCCAAGCCGGGCGTGTCCTATGATATTCTTAAGCATCAAAGAATGTGGCTGCTTCCGGCCAATGAGAAATATCCTCCCATCGAAGTGACTGAGTCCAATGATTTTACGGTCTGGGGAGTTGTAACCTACGTCATCAAGAAGGTGTGTACGCGTTAGTTGACTGCAACAATTTTTTCGTGTCCTGCGAGAGGGCTTTCCAGCCGGAGTTGGAAGGCCGTCCGGTCGTGGTGCTGTCCAACAATGACGGATGCGTGGTGGCCCGCAGCAACGAGAGCAAGGCGATGGGCATCAAGATGGGGACTCCGTTCTTTAAGGTCCGCTATCTGGTGGAGCAGGGGAGACTTGTCGTGCGTTCGTCCAACTACACCCTCTATGGCGACCTTTCCGCGCGGGTGATGTCGCTTCTTGCGGAGACGGCCCCCCGGTTGGAAGTCTATTCAATTGACGAGGCCTACATGGACATGGACGGTGTCGCGCCAGAGCGTATTCCGGGAATATGTTCGGCTTTGGTGACGAGGATCCGTCGCTGGACGGGCATTCCTGTCAGCATCGGAATAGCCGACACAAAGACCCTTGCCAAGGTCGCCAACCATTTCGCAAAAAAGTACAAAGGGTACCGTGGCGTCTGTGTCATCGATTCCGAAGAAAAGATCCGCAAGGCATTGGCTTTGACTCCGATAAAAGAGGTTTGGGGAATAGGTCGGCGAGGCGCTCCGAAGCTGGAGTCCGTCGGGGTCAAGACGGCCTTGGACTTTATTAAGAGGCCATGCGAGTGGGTTCGTGGGATGATGGGAATAGGCGGAGTGAGGACTTGGTCCGAGCTTCAGGGCAGACGGATGGTCGAGGATGAGCGTGACGAGAAGCGCAAGAGCATCTGCACATCCCGTTCGTTCGACAAGATGGTTACGGACCTGGAGGAGATGACTTTAAGAGTCTCCGATTTTGCCGGAAAGTGCGCCGAGAAACTCCGCTCGGACGGCACTGCCGCATATTCAGTGGGCGTTTTCATCCAGACCAACCGCTTCCGGGATGACCTGCCGCAGTACTTCCCGAACGCCAGCGTCAGGCTCGATGTCCCCGCCAACAGCACCCAGGAGGTCGTCGCCGCCGCCCTGCGCGCGTTGAGGATGGTCTTCCGCAATGGCTTTGAATATAAAAGGGCCGGCGTGACCGTCTCCGACATCGTTGAGGCCGATGCGATCCAGGCCACCCTGTTCGATTTCGATCAGGAGGCCCGTGACCGTGACGACCGCATCTCCAAGATCATGGACTTGGTCAACACCTCCGGCAAAAATGTCCTGAGGCTCGCCACCCAGCGTCCCGGCCACTATTCCGACGGCATCCGCCGCGAATTCTGCTCCCGCCTCTACTCCACCTCCTGGTCAGAACTCCTGGAAATCAAGTGATTGTTTGATTTTCTTTTGGATATTGCTATATTTGTCGCATCGCATAACATCTTTTCCGGCCACTGAGCCCAGTTGAAGTGACCAAATGATTTAATATTACAACCCCATTGATCTCTATGAGAAAAGTATCTATATTCCTGATTCCCATCCTGGTGGTCGCTAACTCCTGTTGCGGTCATCGGCTGTCAAAGGAATTGTCGGCAATCGAAGCAATCCTTCCGGATCATCCGGACAGCGCTCTTGTGATGATTGACTCCATTGACACATTATCGCTGAAAAGCGTAAGGGCAAAGGCTGAATATACCCTGCTGAAAGCCAAGTGCCTCGACAAGAACTATATTGACGATGCCTCTTTGCTGAAAGATATGGTGGCTTATGAACCGTATTACCAACGCTATGGTTCAACGAATGATAAGATGCTGTATGGCTATTATCTTGCGGATCAATTCTACGATTCCGGACAATTTGAGGAAGCGTCGGTACGTCTTCTCAAGGTATTGGAATATTCGGAAAAGAATAATGACTGTTTCTATAGCGGGCAGTCTTGTTGGCTGCTTGCTTTGATTTATCTGAAGACTTATAATTATGTTGAAGAACTCAAGTATATTAAGCGAGCGTATGACTATCTACGAGAAGGTGGTTTTGATTATCACGCCGATTATGCTGAGATTCAATTGGCTGATGCTTTCTTGAAGAACGGGAATCGGGATAAATCCTTTGAATATTATGATGGCGTGCTTGATAGAGCTAGAGAAGCGAATGATTCATCGTTGTTAGGCTATGCACTGACCAGCTCTGCTTTAAGTCTTTTGACGGGACGTAATCCAGAACCGGAAAAAGTTGTCTTGAGGATGGGTGAGGCTGAAAGATTGGAATATGAATTTGACTCCGAAAATTTCGGGGATCTGGCGATGGCATACCATCTTTTGGGAAAAGATGAGGATGCTTTTCGTTATCTTGAGAAAGCGTTTGATATGTCATCTGATGACCTTAAAGCGAAACTTTATGTGTCTTCATTCGCATATAAAATCTATAAGGATAGGAAAATGTATGACAAGGCTTTCCCTCTTGTGGAAGCGATTCTACACTATAATGACTCAACCACAATCAAGGTTCTCGGCCAGTCTGTGGTAAAGGCCCAACTGCTTTATTTTCAGGAAAAGGAGAATGCTGTGACGGCCAAACTTTCACAGTCAAGGGTGATTCTGGTGGTAAGCGTACTTCTCTTTTGCTCTTTGATTTGTATTTTTGTTTTGTCTTCAAAAATCAAACGAGATAAACTTGAGTTGGAGTACAACAAGAAAATTCAACAATATACGATGTCTATTAATGAATTAAAGTCAACACTTGATACTTTGGTTCGAAGAGTGGACGAGAAAGGTAAAGAACATAATGCTCTGAAGTTTACATTTTCTGCCTTTGATAACCTTTTTGATGAGTATTATCACTCTCCCGGAAATGAGGATACAGCTCTTTTGACATCCTTTGAGACTATGTTGAATAAATTCAGAAATGACGTGACTTTTATAGCTTCTTTTGAATCAATGGTAGATGCTACCCATAATGGAATAGTCACAATAGCTGGTAAGGAATGCAGATTAAAGGATTCTGATTTGTACTTGTACGCTTTTATGGTGGCTGAGACATCCTATCCTACCATCAGTGTGATTTTGGGTGTGAATCTTCCTGCGATATACAACCGGGTGAAGAGGCTGAAGACCAGAATCCTTGAGTCGGATCCGGAGCATAAGGATGAGATAATGCACTATCTTGCGAGCCGTCCAACGAATAAATCTCGTAAAATGAGCTAACACTTAATTCTTGAGATAGCCTCTTGATGATACTAATGGCATGTGATAGGGGAATGCTTCTATCACACGCTGGTTATTAATGCGTTATCTATGTTGATGATAGTATGCAGAAAGAATGAAATGAGATAATTGTTTTATATTTTTGCAAAAAATAATCTTGAAATGAAATAAGTTCTACCATTGCTTAAAATTCTTTTTGTCTTTATGACAATATGTTCTTTATGTTCCTTTTATGTAAAGTCTGATGAGGTTATACCAATTGTTCAGACAAAAGGACGTGAAGAACGCCCGAGAACAGTTGCTCCTATTTTCGTATGTGTTGATAGAGAACAGAAATATATTAAGGTTTGTTATCAAGGGTACACCGGAGACGTTTATTATAGTATTCTTGATACGATTTCAGGACAAACAATCATAGGGATAGCAAGCGAGGATTTGGGGTGTTATATTTGGTTGGATGATAAATTTTCTGCGTGTATCTTGACATTTAGACTTGATGATGGAAGTGTGTATGAAGGAGAACTATTGCTATAAGGACACTGGATGTTATTAGATATGAAGTTTGATTACATTTCCAATATAATATATTTATTACAAATCGTTAAAACTTTTTTTATTATGAAGAAAAGTGTAATTGTATTATGTGCGTTTATCGCTACACTGTTCGTTGTTTGTTCTTGCTCAGAAAACAGCAAGATGTCAGAGCAGCATCAAGAGTCAGAGTCTTCTTATGAGCAGTTGGAATTGGCTCTTAATGCTTACAGTGACTCCTATGTTAGTTCAACAGAAACCAAAGGTCCTTTTTGGAAACGACTCGGAAACATCTTTATGTGTGATGGTATAGGAGCAGCCGCAGGTTCATTGATGGGGCCAGGAGGGAGTCTTTTCGGGGCAGTGGTTGGCTCTACCTTTCGCTTTATATATGAATTGATTGATCACGGACTTGACTGTCAATCAACACAGAACCTTGTTGACTTCTATGATCGTTCTGCTCGACTATATGATGAACAGGACTCTTTAGACGCTGCTGATTCTTTAGGTTTGATACACAACCGTTTGATAACTGAAATACTTGAGGAAAATCCTAATATAATGTCTTTGTCTGATATCGAACTGAATAGAATAATAAATGATAAAGTGTGCGAATACAGTTCCTTATCCGTTCGATATTCAATAGATGATTTCAGAACTTTTTCCCAGTTGTCAAAGTCGGAATCTTCTGAAAGTTTGTATAACGATGCCTTAGGAAAATATCCCACTCTTGAGAAAGAATTGAGATTAGTGAAAATCTATGCAGACAATGTTGCAAACTTGGAAGAAAACCTTATCCCGGAATATAGTCTTGGCTTTAAAGAGATTGTTGAAGCCTCTGAGATAGAAGATTCTTCAAAGGAGATTGTAAAGTCGGCCGTATCAGTGACTGGTAGCAGCAAACTTATGTGGCAGGAAGAGGCTTTATTAAATGTGTCGGAATAGGTCATTGATTAATTCCAGTAAGCGGTTTTGATGATTTATTAGAATTGATAGTTTTGATGGTTTTAGTAATGTGTAAAAAATTAGTTGCATCAGTTGACCGGTTCGACAAGGTAGTTCCACTTACCGAGTTCCTGGGCG
>OJAM01000110.1_pt1 | contig 38257 bp, 38 predicted proteins | sample 1589071 | NCBI WGS metagenome assembly OJAM01 (sample SAMN03283243) | human gut metagenome | biome: human-associated habitat; material: feces | host: Homo sapiens | place: Peru | collected 2012
CACGCCGTTGAACGCGCCAAGCAGTGCGCCGAGCACCAGCACAAGGAGGATCACCAGGAACGAATTGGTCGCGCGCAGGAGCAGCATGTTGATAACGGCCAGCAGCGCAATCATGGAGCCGGAGGACAGATCCAGACCGCCGTAGCAGACACGGCCTTCCAGATCGTCCTCATTGACGGCGAACTCGCATTTGTCCCACTTGTCCATTGGCATCCAGCGCACCGCCTGCTTGACCCACTGGTTCAAACGAAGCTGCCGGAAGGAGTTCTCCTCGCCGGGGTTTTGCTTGGCGGACTCGCAGGCGTCCTTCACCTTGTCAATGCCGACCGTGATGCCGAGGGATGGATTCGCTTTCTTCCAGACCTTCGGGTCCGTCCAATCGTCGGATTCCTCCGCACCGTAGATAACGGGATAGAAGGTATGGTCGATTTTTCGCCCCTCGATGATGTCCCTGGCCTTTTGGTGGATCTCATAGCAAATGGACTTCGTATCGTTGCCGGCCGTGGTGATGAGGAAATACAGCGGCTGCATACGAGCGTCGCCGGAGCCTTTGGTCATAACATCAAAGAGCTTGCGGTTCGGCTGGGTGTGCAGTTCATCGAACACCACGCCGTGGGTGTTGAAGCCGTGCTTGTTGCCGATGTCGGCAGAAAGCACTTGATAGATACTGCCCGTTGGCTGATAAATGAGCCGCTTCTGGGAATCCAGTATTTTGACCCGCTTGGAGAGCGCCGGACACATCCGTACCATATCCGCCGCTACATTGAACACGATGGATGCCTGCTGACGGTCGGCTGCGCAGCCGTACACCTCGGCGCGCTCCTCACCGTCGCCGCAAGTGAGCAGGAGCGCCACCGCGGCGGCAAGCTCAGACTTGCCTTGTTTCTTGGGAATCTCGATATATGCCGTGTTGAACTGCCGGTAGCCGTTGGGCTTGAGAACGCCGAAAATATCCCGGATGATCTGCTCCTGCCAGTCGATGAGCTCGAAGGGCTGTCTTGCCCAGGTGCCTTTGGTGTGGCAGAGACTTTCGATGAACATGACGGCGTAATCCGCAGCGTCCGCATCGTAGTGGGAGGTTTTCTCCATGAACCGTGTCGGTGTGTATTTCTTCAGTTTTCTCATAGAGACCACCTCCAGGGCATAAAAAATAGCCGCCATCCGAAACGGATGCGACCTTGTGTATAACGAGCAGCAGCCCCTCACGGAGCCGTTGCTTTGAAATTGTTGTGGTTTACCAGTTTTCGCTGTGGAGCAGAAGCTCCAGCGCAAGCTGTGTGTTTTCGTCGGCGGGTTCAACGTCCCAGCCCCTGTCGTAGTTGCAGACGATCTTGCCGCTGCGCTTGAGCATGAGCTTGGAAATGCGCCCGCCCTCGATGCCCCATTGGGAACCTTCCTTGTACTGCTTCATCCAGTAGTGAAAAACCTCGCCGTTCACCTTGATGCTGCTTTCTTTCCACATGGTCGATTCCCTCCTTAGCGGCGTTCCAGGCGAATTGCCGGGAGCCGCGGGTGCTTGCCAGTCTGCCAGTCGGTGTAGGCGGCGTTGACCTCGGTCATGCCCGCCATTTTGAAGCCCAGCTTGTCGAAGGCTGCGAGGGTCGGGATCAGGTCGGAAAATCTGCTGCTGATTGTAAACTCGGTGATGCCGCTGTCGGCGAAGGTCTGGGCGATGGCGTCAATGTCGTAATCCCAAATGACGTCGCTGAAATCGATGAGGTCGTTGCCTGCGTCGATGCTCTTGCGGTAAGCCCAGAATGCGGTGCTGTTGATGCCGTAGTCCTGCAGGCGTTCCGCCCGCTCCGCGATGGCTCTCTCAAAAAGTTCAATTTTCTTCATGGTGAGTTCCTCCGTTCGTTTTGTTGTGAGTGTATATTACCTCTGAAGTGCGGATATATCCAGTCATTTCAGAGGCATATAGTACACGATCATTCGGCGGAGAAACTGTGTATTTTATAGCTTATTCCGGGCGGCGGCAGCGGTGGATCGCGGCAAGGATCTGTTCCTGTTCTTCGGGCTTTACGCCAAGAGAGTCGAGTGCCTCCCGTGTGCCGCAGTCCGGGCAGATGAGGGTCTCATTGTCCACTCTTGAAAGTGCGGGCGGCTCAAAGTAGGATTGACCGCATCTGGGGCAGACGAAAAGCCGCACCACATTGTTTTCTTTCATCATCGTTCCTCCCTACATTTCAAATAAGCGTTTATCAGCACCCTGCGGTCAAACCCGAAATCGTCATAGCCCCGGATGCAGGTCTGCATATAGGGAATGGATGGGACGCCGATGGGCCGGTTCTCATGCATGATGTATACGAATACCCGGCGCTTGCGGATCTTGCCTGTGCGGATGCCTTTGACGGGCAGTGCCAGTTCTTTCTTGTAATAGAAATTTGGAAAGCCCTCATAGCGGTCGAGCGTCTTTTCGTCTGCCGGGGTGACTTCCCATACGCCAACCGGAACCGAACTGCCCGGTTTCTTTTCTACCGTGAGGTAAGAGCCTGTTTTACTTCCCTTGAAAAACAGCTCGTAATCTTTCAGTTCAGATGTGCCGATGCGTCTTGCGGAGGGGCAGCGCATCCGCATCTGGCGGACGTTGAGGTTGCTGCCGTAAGCGATGTAATAGCGTTTTTCCATAAAAAATACTCCTTTCCGAAGTTGCCTTCTACCACCGAAAGCCCGCTATCAGCGGGTTCGGGGGCCTCTGGGCGGCGTCCTTCAAGCGGCTGCTCTGCCGCTGCGGAAGGCTGCGTCCCCGTCAAGGCGCTTCGTCAGGAGCTCTCTTGCGGTCTTGAACTCCTCGCCGATAAAACCGAGGCGGAGGAGCCAGGTGCGCATTGCGTATTTGGGGTTTTCGTTCTGCTGGGGCTTGGGGCTTGCCGTCCGCACCGTTTTTGCCATCTGGCTGAGTGCAAGGCAAAGCTGAATGTAGCTCTTGAGCTGACCGGCGTGGAGCCCGTTCTGCCTGCCGTCTGCCGGGGCGTCGAACTGGAAGAGCCGGAACTCGACCGTGCCCTTGGTAAAGGTGGCGTGGAGGTTCAGCATATGGTAGCGGCTGTCGTTGTAGTGCTGGCTCCTGTCATGTTCGGCGTTCTGGCTGCTGTACCAAATGTTTGCAAGCGCCGCCATCGTGGTAGGCTTCCTGCGGTTGACCTGCTCCAGAAATCTGGGGTCGACCGTTTGGCAGTAGCGGCTGATGCGGCGTCTGTCGAGGTTCAGTGCGCTTACCAGAAGGTCTTCGTGACTTGCCATGATGTTGGCGAGGTTGCGGAGCGTCTGGGGCGTGTGCCCCTTGGCTCCGATGTGGATGTGAACGCCGCAGCCTCTTGTGGCGTCGCTCCTGGCTCCCGCCCTGCGAAGGCGGCGGATGAGCTCCTGCAAGGTCTCCATGTCGGCGTAGGTGAGGATGGGCGTGACCATCTCGCATTTCTCATCGTCCGGACCAGAAATGCTGATGTCTTTCTGGAATTTCCATTCCCGACCGCTTTCATCCCAAGCTGACCAAGAGCAATATCCGTTCCTGTAAGCCGTGTTTTGATGCCGCCCGGTTCCGAAGAACTCGGCGGCGACCCTTGCGGCTTTCTCTCTCGTGATGCTGTTCATCTCAACCTCGACCCCAATGGTCTGCTTTTTCATTTCGGCTACCTGGTTTTCTGTTTTCTGGCTCATTGTTGTGCCTCCGTTTTGGTGTATTTTCCCTTTCGGTAGTCACATATTACCTCTGAAAGCACACTATATCCAGTTAATTACGAGCCATAAACTACACGATATTGTGGCTGAGAAACTGTGTGTATTACAGCAGTTTACGGCAGATATCCTCGCCGTAGGCAATGCTCAGACCGCAGCCGTTATCCCAGGAAACCATGACGCTGCCAATGTCATCCACACCACGCACGGTGCCTTTCGTGCCGACAGGCGGTGCCTGCGGGTCATCCATTTTTACCAGCTCGACCCGTGACCCTGCCGGAAACTGTTTACGAAGCTGCGCAAGGCACTCGTCTGAAATGAAGCTGTTCATTCGGACACCTCCAGACTTTCGTTGACCTGCCGGATGAGGAGTTCATCCAGCATAGCCTCCGCCAGTTCCGGGTCCACTCCGTCGGGGAGCATGATCGCCTTGGAGGGGTCGATGGGCTTCGGCTTTAGAGCAGGCTCTTTGCGGGAGCCGTCTCTGAAAGCCGAAGAACCGGAGAGCTTGCCGAGCAGAATCTTTCGGGCTGTTTTGTACTCCGCACCGATGAATCCGAGCCGGAGCAGGAAACAGCGGAATGCGTATTTTTCATTGTCGGTGGGCTTTTCGGCGGCGTGGACCCGTTTCTGATTCCGCGCCATCTCGCACAGCTTGCATATGAAAGTGTCGTAGGCGTTCATCTCGTCCGGGGCCGATGCTGCCGGGAACCAGGGGAAGGACACCTTTGTGTCCGTGATCTCCAGCGGCAGATCATCCACGCCGAGGGCTTTTTTAATAAGGCTGCCCTTGGCGGCGATGAGCGCCTTGAGGTTTTCCAGGCTGCTGTCGGTGAACAGGCTCTTTGGCATGGAGATGCAAACGCCGCAGAGCTCGTCCGCATCAGCATCTGTTTCCTCGGTGTGGCTCTGATCGATGTCAAAGCCCTCATCGTAGATGTGCTGCAGGAGTCGCTCAATGACCTCGCTGTCGGCGAGGTCGTCAAAGGACAGGCTGCCGCTCCGGTCGATGGTGAAATAATCCACCTCATAGTTGAAGGTAGGCGCTCCGCAGTATTTTGCGGGGACACCGAGCCAGTCGGAAATGGTTTTTACCAGGCGCTTGCGCTCTGCGCCCTGTGCGTGGATCGTGATCGTCATGTCAGTGACCTCCTTGTTTTTTGGTAGTCACATATTCGCTCTGAATGCCTTAAATAGCAAGGCTCAGCTGTGGAGAACGATGTAGATTTATTCGCCGCAGGACTGTGCATACCACACGATCCCGCAGAGCACGAACCATACGCAGGGCAGCGCCACGCCGTTGCCCCACATTTTATATTCTGCACTGTCCGTGTATGGGTCGCGCAGCCACTTGAGGATCTGTTTGTCCGTGCGCCGCCCGCCGCCGGTCACCCGGCTGTAAGTGTCCCAGACCTCCCGCCAGAAAGCAAGCTCGTCCTCGGACGGAGCCTCCGCTGCAAGGTCTGCGCACCACCAATCCGGAAAGCCCTGGAGCCTCGCGCATTCGGTCGGGGTCAGTCTGCGCACGGCATACTCTCCGGCAGGACACACGACATTCGGATCTTTATAGTCCCGCGCCATGATCACTGGGGACTGGTTTTTCTCCACCTGGATGAAGCTGCTGGTGGTCATGGCATAGACGGCGTGTCGATCCGCCGTATCCAATGTGAAGCAGACGTCCTCGTTCACGCCGCTGCCTTGCGGACCGTTTTTCTCCGAACGGCCGATCATGGAGCCTTGTAGCACAAAGGTCTGCTGTTTCGTTCCGGCACTGGCGCATACCACGGCGGAGTGATCACCGAGGTCACGCACCTCATCCCGCTGGTTCTGCGTGAAAGCGACAACGGCAATGCCACCCTGATTGCAGGAGGGGTTACCGCCGTTGCCGTCAAGTGTTCTGGCAGTTTCAGCTTCGTAGATGCCGCTGTGAGGATTGTCTGACAGCATGGCATGGGATTGATAGGAACTGATGCCGAAGGGAACGAACACGGTCTGGTCGTTATTACAGGAGAGCGTCGCCGATTTGTCTGTCTGCACAAGCGCACCCTTGCCGCCGCCTTCGCAGCCGGAGCGGATCTTCATGACTAGCGGCACATTGTTTCCGCCGGTTCCCATGCGGGAGGTCAGCGTCTGCACCTTACCGTTATCCGTCATGGTGATCCGGCTGTCAATGGGATGATGTTCAAGCGGAATGGCTTCATCAACTATGCAAGGCAGATGCCCGTGGGTTTCCGCTCGGAGCGTTGCCGCAACATCCTCAGAAACCTCCATGCGGTCGCCACCCTGGTCGTTCAGGCAGATGCCTGCCGCTCCAGCGCCGCTTTCAAGACGGCGGGCAGTTCTTTGCCACGAGCGGAAGCCCGCCGCAGAATACCCAGACAAGCCTTCTGACTCAAATAGTATTTTTCCGGCACTTTCACCTGCAAGATCTGCGACAAGGTAGATGCGGCGTCTTCGCTGGGGAACTCCCCAATATTGCGCATCGAGAGTTCGGTACGCAACGCTCCATCTGTCTCCCATGTAAAGGTCGGCGTAGGGCCATCGTGCTTTTTCAGGCACAGGCACCTGGGCATTCGGTTCGGCGATACCGATGACCGCTTCGAGAACGGATTGGAAGTCTTTTCCTTTATTGGACGAGTAGGACCCAGGCACATTCTCCCAGCAGATCCATCTTGGATATTTGCCATCGGTGGCACACCTCATTTCTTTGATGATTCGGATGGCCTCATAAAATAGACTGGACTGCCGCCCATCCAAGCCTGCTCTGCGGCCGGCGATGGACATATCAGTGCAGGGTGAGCCAAAGGTGATGATGTCCACCGGCTCGATTTTTCCGCCATCCATTTGAGAAATATCTCCGTAATGCTTCATAAAAGGCAGGCGCTTGGTGGTCACGCGAATGGGAAATGGCTCGATCTCCGAAGCCCACACGGGAGTGATACTGGCAAGCAGACCACCCAAAGGAAAGCCCCCGGAGCCGTCAAACAGGCTTCCGAGGGTCAAAGTCTTATTCGTCATGTGTTTCTCCTTATCAGCCGCTCAACCACCAGTCGAAAACCGCCTGTCCGTCCGACCATTTCTCAGTGGTCGATTTTCCCTCAGCTGCTCTCTTTTCGAGCATTTTGTCGAAGGCACGGATGTAGGCTTTCTGGTAGCCGGGATAACGCCGGAACTCCTCCAACCGCAGCTGTCTGCTTGCCATGGGACAGCCGATGCAGCCGATACGCTTGAACCCGCACTCATAGAGCGGGTTGCTTTTGCAGCCATAGTGGTTGAGAAATTCCCACACATCTTCGTCCGTCCAGTCCACGATGGGATTGACCATCGTTTTCCGGGTGCGGTAGCAATGCTCGACCATGCGGCGGTTGATGTCGTTGTCGTCATTGAGGACGATGCCGCCCTGACGAGTGGTGCGGTAATCTGCGCCGAGCTCCTCGGCGATTTTCTGTGTGCCTTTCGGCTTGCCGATGAACTTGACCACATCAGCGGACTGCTTTCGGCGTGTGCTTTCTGCCCACCGAACGCCGGTCACCACGATCTTGCCCGTGCCGCCCGGCTCTTTCAGTTCGCTGCAGCAGTATCGGGAAGTGCGCAGCGGCGGTGTGCCTTTGCGCACGATAAGGTTCCACATGGTCACGAGCATGCCATCCCGGTCATAGGAACGGCTGATACGCACATCCGGCTGGGATCTCACATACTGCACCGTTTCCGGGGCATCCACGGTGGTCAGATTGTGGACTGCCTCAAACTTGACCCCGGCGAGCTGAGCGAGGATCTTGATGCAATCGCTGTCCTTGCCGCCGCTGTATGCCAGGAAGTAACCGTCCTCCGGTTCAAAGGCTTTCAGGCGCTCGATGGCGATGCGCTCTTTCTCTCTGAGTTCTGTGTTCATCGCTGACCACCTTCCTGTGCGGTATTCTCCGAACCGCCAGCTTCCTCGAAGGAGAGGGTGTGACCGTCACGCAGCACACCGACCTTTTCATCTGTGCCGACCTGCTCGATGTATCGCTTTACGATGACGTCGCAGAATTTCTCGTCCAGTTCGATGATGCAGCAGATGCGGTCGGTCTGCTCACAGGCAATGAGCGTAGAGCCGGAGCCGCCGAAGGGGTCAAGCACAACGGAGTTTGCCATAGAACTGTTCTGAATGGGATAGGCCAGAAGCGGGATTGGCTTCATGGTGGGATGGTCGCCGTTCTTTTTGGGCTTGTCGAACTCCCAGATGGTGGACTCTTTGCGCCCCGTATACCACTGATGCTTGCCTTTCTTCTTCCAGCCGTAAAGGCACGGCTCGTGCTGCCACTGGTACGGGGAGCGCCCCAACACCAGGGACTGCTTTTTCCAGATACAGCAGCCGGAGAGGTAGAACCCGGCGGCATCAAAGGCTTTTCGGAAGTTCAGCCCCTCGGTGTCGGCGTGGAATACATAGATGGAGGCATCATCCGCCATGACCTTCTCCATATTGGAAAAGGCATCGAAGAGAAAGTCGAAAAACTTCTCCGATGCCATGTTGTCGTTTTTGATTTTCCCGGCGCTGCCCTCGTAGTTCACATTGTAGGGCGGGTCGGTGATGACGAGGTTTGCCTTGCGGCCGTCCATGAGGGCGGTGTAGGTTTCCTCTTTTGTGCTGTCGCCGCAGATGAGCCGATGCCGTCCCAGCGTCCAAATATCGCCGGACTTCGTGAAGGTCGGCTTTTGCAGCTCGGCGTCCACATCGAAATCATCCTCTTGGATGTCTTTGCCGTCATCAAAGAGCTTCGACAGTTCCTTTTCATCGAAGCCGGTGAGGAGCGGGTCAAAGTCCGCTGCCTGCAAGGACTCAATCTCCACACGCAGAAGCTCTTCATCCCAGCCTGCGTCCATCGCCATGCGGTTGTCGGCGATGATGTAGGCTTTCTTCTGGGCTTCGGTAAGGTGGTCGGCAAAGACGCATGGCACCTCGGTGATGCCTTCCTCCTTGGCGGCAAGAATACGACCGTGACCGGCAATCACGCCATAGTCACGGTCGATGATGACGGGATTGATGAAGCCGAATTCACGGAGCGAGGAGCGGAGCTTGTTGATCTGCTCCGGGCTGTGTGTCCGGGCGTTGTTGACATAGGGAACCAGCTTCGTGATGGGGACGAGCTGCATTTCGGTCGTTGTTTTCATCAGACCAGCCCCCATTCCGCAAACTTCTCGAAGCCACCGACCGAGTGGATGTAGTTCCGTGCAATCTCCACGATCTCGGCGTAGGGTCTGCCGTCAACGGTATCATCCCCGATGGCGCAGCAGAGCGTCACGGGCTTTCCGGTTTCCTGCGCTTTGAGAAAAGCGTAGATGTTGACGGAAACATCTGCCTTGGACAGATCCTTGCCGTGCAGACCGCCGCCGGTCACCGAGTCGGCCATATCCGAGCCGAGCTTGCGGTTGGTTGCGCCGGTGTCCACATCGGTTCCACCGGTCCAGTCGCCCAGCGGGTTGATCTCTGCATCGGGATACAGAGTTCGGAGCGAATCCGATGGCACATTGCTCTGACAGAGAATCAGCCGGTCGCCGTCCAGAATGTACTTCCCGTCGTAGGAGTACATGGAGAAAATGTTCCGTGCGATCTTGGACAGCGTTTTCTGCTCCTCGGTCACGGGCATTCCCTTGAAGATGCCGTTGTCGCCGCAGCGGACGCCGTCTGCCTGATTGTCGGCAAGGTGACTGTCCTGCGGTACTTCCACATAGTCCACGGCAAGGTTTCCGGCAATGCGGTGAACAGCGGCAATAACATCCACCTTGTCCAGCATGACGGAAGTCTCCGCAATGATGTGGCACACGCCATGACCGATGAGGACTTCAACGGCAATATGAGGATTCTCGTTTTTCTTATATGCCAGGTCAACGAGTGCCCCGGCGATCCTGTCTGCCACCTTATCCGGGTGGCACGGATTCACTTTTTCAAACATGGTGTTACCCCTTTCTCGCACGGAGCAGGCGCTCCATGAGGTCATCCTGCGGGCTTGCGCCGGAGTAATCCGCAGTGCAGTTTTCTTTCACGATGGAATAAATTTCGTACCATGCAAGGTTCGCATTCTTTTGGAACAGCATGGACATCTTAACGAACGGCGACTCCATCACGCCGCCTGTGGTGGGGTGCTTGCCAAGCAGGCCGTAGGTGCTGATGGCCTCCTCACACTGGATGTGCCGCGCAAATGCCTGTGCGAAGGACTCGATGAGCCGCTTGTTGACGAGATTTTCGCATCCGCGCTGTTTCAGCCACAGCCACGTCTCTTTGTAAATTTCCGCTGCGCCAAGCGGCACACCGTTTTTCTGCTTTGCGGAAAGATACTCGCCTGGCTTCGGCATATCCGCACCTTCCAGCGCAGCGCCCTCCGGCAGATCGACCGCCTCCAGTTCGGCGAGATCCAGTTCCGGCAGATCGTTCGGCATATACCGTGCCGGTTGACCATTCTGTATTTTTTCGGACAGGGGCTTCGGTTTGGGTCCCGTCCCGCGTCTGGGGCCGCCCCGGACCGTTCCGTCTTTCGCCAAAAAATCTCACGCTTTCTGTAAAAAATATGTTGATCGGTTAATCCCTTGTTTGAATAGCCTTTTTCGCGCACGAAGCCCCGGGCCGTTGCCCGACCGAAAAGGTCCCGGAGATTTGCCCCGCCCCTGCCTTTACTTTTCTTTCTTTTGACCTTTACTTTTTTCGATAATCAGTTATAATAAGTAAAGGAAAGAGGTGGCGTTGATGATCTCCTATGAAGGACTTATACAGAGGCTGAACGACAAGGGGCTTACAAAGACTGCGCTTACAGAAGAACTTGGTGTTTCCTCACGGACGGTCGCAAAGATCGGCCGCGGTGAGAAGATCGCCGACCGTGTGCTTGCAAAAATCGCTGCGTTTCTGGACTGCGCACCGGAAGAACTGTATCGAAACATCTCAGACAATGTGCTGCTTCAAATGCTGCGTGATGAAAAAAGCATCCGTATGCCCGGCGGCTTGTACCATGAGCTTCAAGTCCGCATGACATACAATTCCAACCACATTGAAGGCAGCAAGCTCAGCGAAGATCAGACCAGACTGATCTTTGAAACGAACACAGTCGATGTCGGCGAAGGAATCCCCGTTGATGACATCATCGAGACAGTCAACCACTTCCGCGACATTGACTATGTGATCGACCACGCAGAAGAACCGCTGACCGAAGACATCATCAAAGAACTGCACCGCATTCTGAAGCAGAGCACAAAGGATTCCACACTTTCCTGGTTTGCCGTGGGCGATTACAAAAGGCGAGGCAATACCGTCGGGGGCCATGAAACCACAAAGCCGAAGGATGTGCCAGCCAAAATGAAGAAGCTGCTTTCCGACTATGGATCGCTCGATACCGTGTCAATGGACGATATCATCCAATTTCACTACGAATTCGAGTGCATCCATCCTTTTCAGGATGGCAACGGCAGAGTCGGCCGGTTAATCGCACTCAAAGAGTGTCTGCGCTACGGTATCGTTCCGTTCATCATCGAAGATTCCAAAAAGCTGTTTTACTACCGTGGGCTTTCCCAATGGAAAACGGAGAAAGGCTATCTGACAGATACCTGTCTGGATGGACAGGATACGTTCAAAAAAATGATGACCATGTTTGATATCCAGCCGTAAAACTGTATTTGAGGTCGTCCCTGCATTTGGGGGCGACCTCTTTTATCTGTCTCCGAGGTCGTGGTGGATCTTGGTGTGGCAGGACTGACACAGACTCATGAGGTTGTCCCTTGCGTGAGTACCGCCTTTGGAAACGGGCAGGATGTGGTGAACCTCCTGCACCGGAGTTAACCGACCTTCCTTGAGACACATCTCACAGAGGGGATGCTCCGCTGCGTATCGGCCCCGGATGCGCTTCCACGCTCTGCCGTACTTGCGGTTGACGTCGGCGCTTCGTTCGTATTTGTCGTACTTGCGGCGCTCCTCTACACGGTGCTGCTCACAGAACTGTCCATCACAGAGATTGGGACAGCCGGGGTGAGAGCAGGGGCGCAGCGGTTTTCTGGGCATTTGCTCACCTCCCGCGGGCATAAGAAACGCCACCGCAGGATCTCTCCCGCGATGGCGTTGTCCTTGATGCTTTTTCACTGATGCCATTATAGCATATCTAGGCAGGAAAAACAGTGAATTTGTGTGCACACTTTTACCGAGACAGCACTTTTTTATTTGCAGCAGACCTGCTTCATAAGTGCTTCCACCGCTAATAGCGCCTTGCCATGCATACAGTGGACGTAGCGCACACCATAGTTCATCTCAGCAGCGATCTGCTCCCAGGTCTGAAAGCAGAGGTACCGCTTCTCCAGAAGAATCTGATACTCGGCATCATCCACAGCCTTGATGACCGACATGATCTCGCGCTTCAGATCAACAAGACGGTCGATGTCCCGGTTGATTTCTTCCTGCAGGCCGATGATCTTGCACACAGTATCTGCCAGTGTGGAGCCGCCGGAGTTCGGTGTCCTGGGCATTCCCGTCAGTGTGGCGGTACATTTGGTGGCAAGTTCGTTCAGCGATGCGACCTGTGCAATTTTTGCGTCGATCCGCTGGTCGAGCCGGTGAGCCTGATTCAGATATTCTTTTGCCGTCATATTATCCCTCCAAGTTGGCCTTGACCGCATCGATGAGTGCAGTCTGGGTCTTTTCTTTTTTACGGAGCGCAGTCATGATGCGCTCGTCGATGGTGTCTTTGGCGATAATGTGGTGAATGACCACGGTATCGGCGGTCTGTCCCTGTCGCCACAGTCGGGCGTTGGTCTGCTGGTAAAGTTCCAACGACCAGGTCAGCCCAAACCATACGAGAGTGGAGCCGCCTGCCTGCAGGTTCAGACCGTGACCGGCAGAAGCCGGGTGGATGAGCGCCACAGGCAGCTCACCGCTGTTCCATCTGCGGATGCTGTCGGAATCATCAAGTAGTCTGAATGGAATGTGGCGTTTGTGCAGCCGCTCAGAGATGCGCACCAGGTCGTGCTTGAACCAGTACGCCACAAGGACGGGTTTCCCGTTGGCGGCTTCGATGAGATCCTCCAGCATATCCAGCTTGCGGTCGTGTATCTGAAACACACGCTTGTCCTCGCCGTAGACGGCACCGTTTGCCATCTGGGAGAGCTTATTGGAAAGGGCTGCGGCGTTCCCGGCGTCGATCTCCGCATCGCCGAGGGAAATGACCAGCTCCGAGCGCATGGCATCGTAGGCTTTTCGCTCTTTCTCGGAAAGCGTGACCGTTACCTCGTTCATCACACACTCTGGCATCTGCAGGTGGTCTGCCGCCTTCATGGAGATGGTGATGTCGGAGATGGCATCGTAGATCTGTTCTTCCGCGCCGGGCAGGGGCTTGTAACTGAACACCACCTGACCGTTGCGCTTGTCCGGGCGGAAGAAGGTGTTGCGATAATGGGTGATGAACCGACCGAGTCGCTTGCCCATATCGAGGATGCGGAATTCCGCCCACAGGTCCATAAGGCCGTTGCTGCTGGGTGTGCCGGTCAGTCCTACGATGCGCTTGATGCCGGGTCGGACTTTCAGAAGGCTGCGGAACCGCTTTGCCTGGTAGCTCTTGAAGGAGGACAGCTCATCGATGACCACCATGTCGTAGTCGAAAGGAAGACCGCTTTCTTCTACCAGCCACTGGACATTCTCCCGGTTGATGATGTACACGCTGACCCGCTGCCGGAGTGCCGCCTTGCGCTCGGTTTCCGTGCCGACTGCCACCGAGTAGGTCAGCCCATGCAGATGGTCCCACTTGTGGATCTCCGCAGGCCATGTATCTCTGGCGACACGCAGCGGTGCGATGACCAGCACCTTGCGAACCAGGAAGCTGTCGAGGCAGAGGTCGAAGATAGCAGAAAGTGTGATGACCGTCTTGCTCTCAACCCAAGCCCATATCAAGAAAAATCGCAGCAATGGGATGGCTCTCAAGGTAGTCAATGCAGAACTGCTGGTAATCGTGTGGTATGAACTTCATCGGGCATCACCTCCAATCTCCTGTAGTACGGTTTCTATCTGTTCGGGCCTGTCGATGCAGTACACCGAAAAGCCGAGTGCCTCTAACTGCCTTTTTCGCCTTACCTGCAGAGGACGGAGCGTTTTGCCCGGCGCTTTCAACTCAATGAAGGCAACTTTGCCGCCGGGGAGGAGTACCAGGCGGTCTGGCACTCCATCAAAACCGGGGCTTGTAAACTTCGGGGCAAGACCGCCTTTTGCGCGGACGGCCTGCACCAATTTTGTTTCTATCGTTTTCTCACGCATCGTGACCTCCCATGTTCTTAAAACCCGAAAAGCCCTATACACGCGCAAATGCGTGTATCGCGTGTTTACTGCTCTTTATTCCTTCTTCTTTCGATATATAAGAAAGGTCAGGAACAAGGGAACCAGACTGCTGATTTTCTTTGCTGCTTATGGGGCCGCCGCCGTTCCCATGAGGTGTTCTCCCGAACGTGCCGAAAAGGTGCGTTTTCCCTCGGAACTCGTTCCGAAGAATGGCCGGTACAGTCTTTTTCATCGGGAACACTCCTTTGGAACGAAGACATACTGCGGTCCGTAGAGCGGGATGCGCATTTTGTTGTCCAGTCGCTTCCAGCCCAGACGGGCAAGGATGGCGGTCAGCTCGTTGCTGTCCGTCCTGCGGATGTTAGCGCGTTCCTTGCCGAAGCACTCGCACCAGATCTCCATGTTGGACACCTGGGCGCGCTTGACCGTACCGTGCTTTTGGGTGTCGCCGAAGTCGCTGCCGGTGAGGAAGCTGCGGCGCTCGAAAAGGTCCATGCCGTCCCAATCCTCCGGGAGCAGCGTGTCCAGATACAGACGGACAAGCCCTTCACGCTCGTCGGACTCCATTGCCTCCCGCTGTTCTGCTTTCGATAACGCTTCCAGTTCGGCACTCAGGTAGAGTTTTTCGCCCTGCTTCACATACACCAGCGTTTCCGCCCAGATCTGGCAGATAGTCTCTGGTGTTAGATCCCAGGAGCGCTTAGTGCCTGTACCCGGCGTCTTGACCGGCCAGAAGCGGCGGTTTCCGGTGGTATCCCGCAGATAGCCGGACTCGGCGTTGGTGGTGCCGAAGAACACGCACTGACGCAGATGCGGCGTTGCCCGTTTGCCGAAAGCAGCACGGTAAATGTCGTTCTGTCGGGAGAGGAAGGACCGTAGCGTCTCCACCTCGGCCTTCTTCAGACCTGCCAGCTCGCCGATCTCCAAGATCCAGTACCCCTGCAGCTTCTCGGCGGCGGTCTTGTCCTTGGTATCGCTTAGGTTCAGGCTGTCGGAAAACCATTCTCCGGCGAGCTTTGCAATGAGGGTGCTTTTGCCCACACCCTGGGGACCGTTCAGCACCAGCATGGAGTCAAATTTGCAGCCGGGATACAGCACACGCTTGATGGCGGCGCAGAGCGTTTTCCGGGTGACGGCACGGACATATTCGTTATCGTCCGCACCGAGGTAGTCGATGAGCAGCGTGTCCACACGGGGAACTTTGTCCCACTCCGGCAGATTCTCAATGAACTCCCGGATGGGATGATAGGAGCGGTCGTCCGTGACCTTCGCCACGGCAATGTCGTAGTTTCGGGCGGAGAAGGTGCCGTAGTGGGAATCTACATAGCTGATAAGCTGGGCGTCGTCCGCATCCCTCCAGAATTTCGAGGGGTGCCGCCAAGGCACCTCGCCCTTGATCTCCATGCCGTCCAGAAGCTGATTGAACACCAGCGGTTTCAGAAGTGGGTCATTCATGAGAATAATGGTGAGGTTCTGCAGCGTGTTTTTGACCTTGCCGGCCTTGTCCAGCTCCAAGGCTTTCTGCCAGTCCTCGTCGGAGAACTCCTCGTTTGCCTGGGCTTTGCGCTCCTCGGCGAACACCGCCTTGACCTTCTCGTCCTTGAGAGCAAAGTCCGACATAGCCTGGAAGGACGGCAGCTTGCTTGGCGCGGTGTCCGGGGCACACTTATCGTCCAGGTCACGGAAACGGTGCAGACGCACCAGGTCAAAGGCGTTCAGCAGCCGACCGCAGACGGGGTCTGTGGCATGGTGGCTGTATGCGAACTTGCCGTCGTAGACGATGACACCGGCAGACGAATCGGCTGGGATATAGTCGTAGCGTCCATTCATGGCAGACGGCGCATACACATCCGATAAGAAAGCGTCGATGGCTTCCTCCACGGTATAGGCACGGCAGAAGGCACCCACCACACCCGGCTTTGTCAGCGGGTCGGCCTGCTGAGCGATGCTGTGCTGCACCACTTCGGACTGGCGGCTGGAAACCGGCCAGGTGGAGGCGTCGTGCCAATCGTCGTAGCGGGAAAGGTATTCATCCGGGTCAAGCTCTGCGCCGTACTGCACTTGGTAGAAAAACTCGCCGTTGGCGGAGGTAGAAGGCCAGTACATGAGCCGGGATGCTTCGTAGGTCGTATCGTCAAAGAGGTCTATGCCGATCTCCTTTGCCACCATGCGGGCGACTGCCGGATATTCTTCTTCGCTGATCTCCCGTTTCAGCGGGATAAGCAGACGAAGGCGGGGATGCTCCGGTGTGTGTTTGTGGGTGGAATAGACGCAGCACTTGAAATCGTGGAACAGCGTGATTTCATCCCAGATGTCCGGGGTGCCGTAGTCCATGTCCAGGGTGAGAAGAGAGCGGCAAAGAACCATGCCGTTTTTGCGGCGGCCTTCCCGGAGGTGACCTCCGACGAAGCCGCCCACATCTTTGATGCCGTCCTGCTGACCCTTTTTCAGCTTGCGGTATTCTTCGACCGTTTCGGTGGTGCGGATGGTGCTGCCACAGCGGGCGCATAGATCCCCCCAGGAGATGTCCTGGTTCTTCCACTTTTTGTCCATGCGGCTGTTGCCGACTGCGATCTTCATCTGCGTACCTCCTCACAGGTTTCGGTAAAATAGCGGATAAGCTGGCCTTTCCGCCTGGCCTTCTCGATCTCGATGCTCATGCCGCGGGTCACTTCTTCGCCGAACACCCACAGCTCGGCGCACTTGGAGAGCAGAACGATGTCCATGAACAGCGCCAGGTCACGCTCTTTGCGGTCGTTGTCATTCATGAATTGAGTGAAGTAGATGTGCGGCGCAATGGGGATACACCCGGCATCCACGGCGAAGCGGCAGTAAGTACGGGCGTTTTCCTGATTGCATACTGTATCCCCGGCCAGCGGAGAGCAGATATACACCACAGGGCGGAAGGCTCGTAGCGCCTTGGCTTCCTGCTCGATCTTCATCAGCGCCTCGTAGGCGGTGGGGTCGTAATAGCGTTCAGAATTGTATTTGTCGATGCTCAATCGGGTCACCTCAGTCTTTCTTGTAATAATCACAGACATATCCGTCTGCCCGGAGCAGAAGCCCCGATGCCCAAGTGGGCGTTTGCCCCATGATGGAGCAGATATCCTCCAAAGAGGTATCCGGCGGCGCTTCGATGACCACTTCATCGTGGACGTGCATGACGATGCGGTATCCGGCAGCATTCAGTCGGAGCATGGCTTCCGCAAGGATGTCCCGCGCAGTCGCCTGGACGATGTTCTCCACGAACTTGGGGCCGTAGCTTTCCAGACGCAGCCACTTTTTCTGTTCGCCGACGCCTTCATAGGTCACGGACTCATTGCCGAAGCGGTTCAAACCCATCTTCGGCTTCACATACACGAGCCGTCTGCCGGAGGGCAGCACCACGAACATCATGCCGCTCTGGTAGTAGAAGCGGATGCCATGTGTTTCTGTGGCAGTTCGCTCCCGGACGCAGGTGGAAGCCGCCCTGTCCACATCCCACCAAAATTTAGTGATGTGGGGATTGGACAGACGCCACGCATCCACTAGCGGTTTCAGTTCTTCTTCCTGCAGGCCGTAATTCAGTGCGCCCATTGCCTTCAGCGCACCCACGGAGCCGCCATAGCCCAGAGCCAGCTCAGCAATCTTGCCTTTCTGCCGCAAATGCCCGTTCACGCCGTGCTTTTCCACGGGGACATGGAACATTTGCGAAGCGGAAGCACAGTAAATGTCACCGCCCTTTGCAAAAACTTCCTGCCGCCAATGCTCTCCGGCGATCCATGCAATAACCCGCGCTTCAATGGCAGAGAAGTCAGCAACACAAAAAAAGCAACCGAGTTCTGGCACAAAAGCAGTGCGGATAAGCTCGGACAGCACCAGCGGCACGGAGTCATAGAGCATTTCCACGGCATCCGTATTGCCGCTGCGGACTAGGGCTCGTGCGGCGTCCAGATCCGGCAGATGGTTCTGGGGCAGGTTCTGCACTTGAATGAGCCGACCGGCGTATCGTCCGGTACGACTTGCTCCGCAAAACTGAATCAGCCCTCTGGCTCGGTCATCCGAGCCGACCACCGTCTGCATGGCGGTGTATTTCTTGACACTGCTCTTGGCAAGTTCCTGCCGCAGAGAAAGGGCAAGCTCCACTTCGCCGTCCGCCTTTTCAAGCATCTCTGCCACGGCAGCTTTGGAGAGTGATTCCGCCTCCACGCCTTTTTCGGCAAGCCACGCTTTGAGCTGTACCGGGCTGTTGGGATTATCTAAGCCAGTCACCGAGCGGGCCTGCTCCATGTGCGTCCGTTTGAAACGCTCGTCGCAGAGGATCGCCTGGGTGACGAGGGTGCGGTCGAGCATGATGCCCCGGTCGTTGATCTGCTGGTCGAGGGTGTAGTTGCGCCACTCGGACTCGGTGACCGGAAACTTGGAGAGCTTCTGCTGGATGGACATTTCCGTTTCCACATCCCGGAGGTTGTAGGCTTTGAACAGCGCCCATTTTTCCGGTGCGTCTGCCGAATCGTGCCGGAGAAGGCTGCCGTCCCGTGCCTTGGCTGGGGTGCAGAAATACCGGATGAGGTCTTTGCCTTCTTTGAGCTTCTGCTTTTCAAGACCAAGCACGGCACCGACGCCTTCCAACGAAAGGGGCAGTCCCAGCGTCGCCGCCCAGACCATCGTGCAGTGCCAAGCGGACGGGTCGAGATATTGCCCGGTGGGATAGCCGAGATAACGGGACAGGCATACACGCTCGAATTGGGCGTTGAATGCCCATTTGGTAACGGCGGGGTCGGTCAGCGCAGCGCGGACATCGGCGGGAAGTGTTTCTCCGGCAGTCAGATCCACGACCTGCACCGGCGCACCGTCTGCCGAGTAGCCGAAAAGCAGCACCTCGAAGTCCGGGGCTTCGGCATAGCGGTACACGCCGCACTTCGTTAAATTTTCCGAAGAATAAGTTTCCAAATCCAGAGAGAGCGTTCTTATTTGAGCCATTTGAAAGACCTTCCGCGTTTCACAGCACTGATCGTTGTCTGAGACACACCATAAATTTCCGCAAGAGCCGAGCCTTTCATTCTGCAGAAAATGGAAAAGCGTATTGTCTCAACATCTTCAATACTCAGCTTGCGCCACACTCCACCTTGACGGTAAACATCAAGAATGTTTTCAGTTCTCGTTCCATATCGCAGGTTAGACAGCTGGTTGTCTGTCGGAACACCATTGATATGCAATACTTCCATACCAGCTGGCGGTGGGCCGACGAAGGTGAGCATAATTAGCTGGTGAACGGGTGTCCCTGTGGCCTTATGGCCTAAAACGACAGAAACGTGCCCTGATTTGCAATATTTCCCTGGCTTCAATACACAACCTCGCATGATTCTGTAGCACTCTTTCCCAGAGCGTAAATTTCCAATACGAACCCTATGGGACACGCTTCTGATATGTCCGAGTGTACTGGCCTGATATCTGCCCTCATATCCGGGAATGTCTTTCCATTGTTCTTGCATTGCTAACTCCTTTACATGGGACATGGGTGGCAGAAGTTGCTTTCTGCCACCCACAGAGCTGCCCGACCTGTATTGCATCACGACAGGAAGTCATCATCCAGGTCGGTAGCAAAATCGTCAGCCGCAGAGGACTTGCCGCCGAGAGGCTCACCGTCACGAACCTTCTGGATGTTGCCAAGACCACAGGCAATGCCGCGGTTACCGTTGGAGTTGAAGGCGTAGAAATTGACGGAGACTCTGGCATAGCAGCCGGAATACACCTCGGAGCGGTCAAGGATGGGCTGGACGCTGCGGTCTACGATCTGCGGAGCGGTGGTGCTGTTGGCGTTCACGAAGAAGCTGTTCCTGTAGGCTTCATCGTCACGCTCGGTATCGCCGTCACGGAGCGGCAGCTTCAGAGCCGCCTTGTTGGGGATCTTTCCGCCAAACTTGGCGACGCCTTCCTTGATGGCAGCGTCCACGGCGGCGTTGATGGCGTCGAGGGTCTGCTTATCGGATTTCGGAATAATGAGGGACACGGAATACTTGGGGTTGCTGCCGTTGATGGAGGCAGGCTCCCACACATTTGCATAGGACAGGCGGACAACACCGGTCACAACTTTGGTCGAATTCATCTTGTTAGCCATAATTACAGTTCTCCTTTATAGTCGGTAAAGTCTTGTTTTGCACCCGTGAACGTGATAGCCGGACGCCGGTCGGATGCGGGAACGAGCGTCGGCATTCCTTTGGGCTTGATGACCAGACCGCCGAGCACCTCGGCAAAGGTCTTTTTGCCCATGAGCTTCTCCATCTCGGTGATGGTGATGAGCGATTTCTTGAAGATGTCGGTATAACCGGCTGCACGGGCAGCGGCGACAACGGCATCCTCGTCGGTGTATTTGCGGTTGGTACGGCTTTCCACCAGCTTGTAGCCGGGCCACTGTTTTCCGTGGTTGACCGCTGCGTCCTGGGCGTAAGCCATGAGTTCATTTGCCCATTTGGTGAGGTCATCCAGCTTGCCAAGAATGTCGCCGATCTCCGCATCGGAGAGCAGAGGCGGCTGGGCAAACTCGTATTTGGCGAGCTGGAGCTTGGCATCGGCTCTGGCACGGCACTTGACCGCCGCCTTGCAGAACTGGCACCAGCTTCCGGGGCAGTATTCGCCTTCGCCTTTGAAGGCAAGCTCAGCCTTGGGCTTCAGTGTTTTTTCCGCCCAATCCCGAAGCTCGGTAACGGAAATGACCCATGTGCTGACATTCTCCCGGCGCGGCTGGTAGATGGTCATGGAAACTGTCTCAATGTCGTAGAGGCAATCGAAGATGCGGAGTGCGCCGAGCGCATACAGCATCATCTGCGGATTTTCCTCGGCATTCACCAAAACTCCCTGGCCATACTTCAGATCGATAATGTGGAGGAGCTTGTCCGCCACAATGAGGCAGTCGCCGGTCCCGAAACCGTCCGGCACATAGCAGGAGAAGTCCAGCCGCTGCTCAATGAGCACCTTGGGGTCCAGGCAATCTTGCCGGACCTCCTCGATGGCTTCCAGAACGAATTCCACATAGCCGTCCGTGTACATCTCCATCTCGTCGGAATCGTACTTGCTGGCCGGGCGGGTGGAGCGCATCTTCAGCGCCTTGCGGAGCTTGTGTTCCGCCAATGCGTGAGCGGCGGTGCCTTCTGCTGCGGCTTCCGTTTCTCTGTCCTCGAACTCCAATTCCAGCCGGGCCGATGGGTTGCAGTGAAGCCAGCGGTGGGAGGAGGATGCCGAGAGGACCGCATGACGATTAGGGGGCATCTTTCAGCACCTCCACATCCTTGAGCAGCGCCTCATAGTGCTTGGGGTCGATGCCGGAGAGCTTCGGAGCGCCGTACTTTTTGAGGAGTGCCTGGATCTCGGCCGTGAATCCGGCTCGGCTCTTTTCACCGAGAACTGCCCGGACTTCTTCCAACGTCAGTTCCTTTTTGGGAGCGGGTGCGGGTGCCTTCGGCTCTGCATCGACAGTCGGCTCATTCTGCAGCATGGCATCTGCCACAGCCTGAACGCTGTCCGCCAGGGAGCGAAGGTCTTCCGCAACAGCAAGCAGGAGTTTCGATTTACTCATGCGCCGCGCCTCCTTCTGCCGTATCGGCGATAGACACAGACTCCACGCTGGGGCCGGGAATGAGGATCATCATCTGCTCCCGTCTCCCGAATAGCCGTGTCAGCAGCTTTTCGCGCAAGCTGACGATCCTGCACCGAACAATCCGCTCAGTCTGTGGTCTGCCTGTGACACGAACTTCCAGATCATGTTTCACCGTTTTCATCCTTTCTGAAGGACGGTATTGGTTTGCCCTTCACAGATAAGCCACAGAAAGCGGGAAAACTGAGGGTCTCACAGAAGTTTTTTGAGCTTATTTTTAATGGTGCGCAGGCGATGCGTGATGGCCGAGGGGTCAACGCCCTCCCGCGCAGCGTAGTCCTTCACGCTGACGCCGCCGTAATAGACCGCCTGCACAAGCCTCTGCTGTGCGGGCTTCAGCGTCCTGACCGCTTCGCGGAGCATTTCTGCACGGCTCGGCTCCTGGAACAGCGCGGCAAGCGCGTCCTGCTCCGCCGCAAACTGGACGCCCTGTTCTGCCAGAGCATCCATACTGCTGTGGCGTCGGGTCTCCTTGTGGTCGTTGTTGTACTCTTGGCGGTTCAGATCCACCAGGAGTTCACCCCAACGGTCATCGACCTCAATGGTCACGGTTTCGGTTGCAAATTTGTACTGGATTTTCATGCGGACTCCTTTCGGGGCCTGCATGGCGGCACTCTGGCCGCAAAACGAAAAAAAGCCCGCCGCACGACACTCAAGTGCCGTGCAGCAGGCTCACACCATAATATTTATATCCACGTCCCGCAGAGCACGGGGCGATTGGACCTCTCTATGTACATTCCAGAAGCGCTATTCCACCAAGTCCAGCAGCCATTTGGCTGTGGGACGGGCCAGAAGCCGTGCGTTCAGATAGGCCATCTCCAAGGTCAGGCAGGTATATCCCATGTAATACCCGTCCATGGGCCGGAGGGTGATGGCGAGGTCCGGCGTCTCCATATCCGTCAGACACAGCGGCAGGAGGTATTGCAGCCTCTGCTGATAGATCTGCGGGACGGCATCGCCGGGAGAGACGATGGCTTTTCGGCGCGCCAGCTCAACCGCCGTTTCCAGAAGGAGAGGCAGATTGCGGGCGCTTTGCAGTTCGGTGGGCAATCTTGCGACATTGGCCGGGTCACCGAGGATGTGCTCCACGTTGACGCGCACCGGCCAGTCTGGAATGTAATGAATACCTTGCATCGGCATTGAGTAGAGAGGCTTTTCCGGCAGTGGGGAGATATAGCGCAGCAGCGCAGAGTTTTCGTCCGCGAAGCCCCGGAAGCACCACTTTAATAAAGAATCCAGTTTTTTGTTTCTGCCGAAGCAGGCGTAGATGGGCTTATATCGCTTTGTATAAAGGCCGGTATGAAAGCAGGCGTATTCGTTGCGCACGAGGATGATCCTGTCCTTCTCAGCCATGTCAGTTGCAGTATTGTAGTCAATGACCTGTTTGCGAAAAATAGATTGGATGTATCGTTCTAAGATCGGCGTATCATAATTTTTCTCGGAATAGCTGCCGCTGCGGAAGCACCACGGCTCCGGCAGGGCCAGCTCTGCCAGCGCATCCAGCTGCAAATACCAGTTCGGGACAAAGGAGAACGAAAATAAGTCTGTTTCATAAATCATAGCCTGTTCCAGCTTTCTGTGTATAATGAAGCGACCTCTCGGCAGATACACCGCGCCATCCGCGCAAGATAGCAGCCGCCTTCCGCAAACCGCGCCGTTCCGTCCCATGGATTGCACCAGGCCATGCAGTTCGGGCAGATGTGCGCCGAGGCCCTTTGGAGAAAGCGGAGCATGGATGCAAACACCTCCGCGCCCTCTGCGGTCAAATGATCCGGCATGGGCAGGGTCAAACGGGTGTAGGCTGCGAGATTGACAGTGCTTGGGTCGTAAATAAAATCTTTCTGTTCGTTCGTGTCATGCGCCGCGTACTCGCGCAGGATCGGGTCCACAGGGACACGATGCCGGGCACAATAGCAAAGCGCCTTGACCAGTGCAACGCTGCCGCCCTTGCTCAGCTGCGGCTCGTTCATCACGCGCTGCAGGGCGCGCTTGCTCATATCCAGCTGTCGTGCCATATCTGCTTTGCTGTCAAAACAGGTACTCAGAAGATAGTTCAGCACATAGGACGTTAGCCCCTTCTCCATAGATTTATCTCCCTTCTCGTTTCGACGATTCCTATTTTACAAGCAATTCCGCGATTCGGGAACGTGATAAATTTGTCACCCCTTCGGGCATAAAAATCAAAAAATGGTGAAAGATTTTACATCCTTTCCTTGCCGCTTTTCTGAAAATCTGTGGTATAGTAGAGAAAGAAAAAGCCCGCTCACGAGGAGCGGGCATCCAAAGTGTTCAGTTCTTGTCGCTGGCTGCGATCTCTGCGCAGACGCGCAGCATGAGCGCACGGCTCTGTTCCGTGCAGCCGCTTCCGATCTGGCGCATGGCGGACAGAAACGCATCCATTTCTGCTGACCGCTGGGGCACGGTCGCGGCGGCTTCGGTATCGAAGCCTTCCAGCAGAGCACAGACCGTCGTCCCATACAGATGGCTGATCTGTACCAGCCGTTCCAGATTGACCGTGCGCTCTCCGCGCTCGACCTTGCCGTAATGCTCCGGCGACAGACCCAGCTGATTGGCGGCTGCCTCCTGCGTAAGGCCTGCGCTCTTTCGTGCGTCCCGGATATGCCTGCCGATGACTTTATAGGATATGGGCATACGCGCACCTCGTTTTCCTCAGTATCTATACAGATATTCTACCGAAGAACCCAGATTTGAAACAGAAGCCTATAACGGAACATCTACCCTTATAACGCCTTATTTGGCAAAATAATCTTCCGTTATGAGGCACATTCTGCCGCATATAGTCGGATAGGAGGATGCCCTCATGTCAGAAAACGCTGTTGAGTTGACCGTGCAGGACCTGCGGGATATGCGCCGCAGCTTCTCGCGGCAGGAACTGCTGGACTTGATCGACCGGATGTTTACCGACGAAAACGCCGCGCTGGATATGGATGTGGTGGACGCCGCCATTTTTCGGCTGCTGCTGGCGGAGGGGCAGGAAGCAACGCCAGACAATCTGCAAAAGCGCTTTTCCGAGATCGGGCAGCATTATCTGCGCCGAAGTCTCGGCCTGCTATAACAAAAACATCCCCCTGTGACAGATGGGCTTCTGTCACAGGGGGATGTTCTTCTTACCGATATTCCGAGAGGTAACGGTCCAATGGGATCTGGTTGCGCACACAGTATTGCAGCAGCCGCTCCATGGCGTCGGCGGTCTTCTGCGTCATACGCTGTGCTGTCTGGACCCGCCGCAGAACTTTGTAGGACAGACCAAGCTGCTCCGCCATATTGCGCTCCGTCCGGAAAACCGCGTCCAGCAGCCTTTGGAACAAATACGCTGTCAATCGTGCTTCTTCCATGTGCGTCTCCTCTGCAATAAAAATGGAGGGGCGGATGATCCGCCCCTCCGGGAAAAACCGTGCGCGGGATTACTTTGCGATGTTCTGCGCGAAGCGCATAAGGATCGTGGCGATCTGTGCGCGGGAGGCGTTGGCCTGCGGGGTCAGCGCATTGTTGCTGCCCTGGATGAGACCGGAGCCGACCGCCCACTGCATGGCCTCCTTCGCCCAGCCGGAAACGCTGGAAGCGTCCGTATAGCCGGAGAGGGCAGCAGAGGCGGAAACGTCGTAACCCTTCATCTTCGCGTAGCGGTACAGCATGGCGGCAAGCTGTTCGCGGGTGATCTTGCCATCCATATTCGTGCCGTCCGAAATGCCGTTTTCCATCGCCCATTCACGGCCAGCGGTGTACCACGCTGCGCCGCCGGAGGTGTTGACGCTCTCCATACGGGCCAAAATGGTGACGATCATGCCGCGGGTGGTGTCCGCATTCGGATTGAACGCATTTGCGCCGGTGCCGTTCATGAGGCCGTTGTCATAGGCATACTTCACGCCATCATAGTACCAGCTGCCGGAGGCCACATCCGTGAACGGGAGGTCATCCTTGCTGGTATCGGGTGTCGAGGGCTTGGAGGGCTTCGACGGGCCGACGGGACGGAGCGGCGGAATTGCCGCAAACTCGGCTTCTGCCTTTACAAGGTCGTCGTAGTGCTTCACCAGTGCCTTTTGATCCTTGGTCAGCGCGTCATACGCAGCGCGGGCCATACGGATAGCCGGGCCACTGTAGCGGTTGACGGGGAACAGGCGCTCGATCATCTCGTCCACCTGTGCGGCAGCAGCCAAATCAGCCTCATACTTAGCTTCGGCTTCCAGACGCGCAAGCTCTGCTTCTGCGGCGGTCAAAACATCATAGTTTTCAACCAGCGTTTTCTGATCGTTCGTCAGTGCGTCATACGCAGCGCGGGCAGCTTCGATAGCTGTTTTGCTGTCCAGTGTGACTTCGCCGATTTCGTTGATCTTTTCCATCACATCGTCAGCAGCTTTCTGGTCAACCAGTGCCTTGTACGCGGCTTCTGCGGCAGTCAGCGTATCCAGCTTCGTCACATACGTCTTTTGCGTGGGAGTCAGGTTGTCGTAAGCGGCACGGGCCGTTTCGATGGCCTGCTTGCTTTCCAGCGTGACGTCGCCGATTTCGTCAATCAAGCTATCAACCGCAGCGGCGGCAGCTCTGTCAATGCGTTCCTGCTCAGCGGCTGCGTCCTGAAGCTCTTTCAGCTTCGCTTCTGCATCAAGAAGCGTGTAATAGCTGACCGGTTCAGCGCACTCGACAATATACTGTGCGTACTTGTTCAGTGCATCGTAGCCAGCGCGCGCTTTCTGAATCTGCTCTGCGCTTTCCAGCGTGATTTCGTCAATCGGACCGATTGCGGCAATGTCGGCAATGACCTTATCTGCCGCAGCCTGATTGAGTCCGTCGATCTTTTCAATCAGCGCCATGAGTTTATTGTACTCGTTGACGGTCAGGCGGTCTTTTTCCTCCTGCGTCAGCGATTCATAAATCTCCTGCACCGATTTGATCTGCTCCACATCTTCCAGCGTTGCGCGGTAGACGGAGGGCAGAGCGGCAATCTTTACGGACAAATCAGCGGTTTTCTTGAAGCTGGCAACGCCTTTTTCTGCGTCAACGAGCTTCTGATAGTTGGTGACGTTGTCCTTGCTGGTGTCACTCAGCGCGTCATAGGCTGCTCTGGTGATAGACAGTCCGCTATCCATATACATATAGTTTGCAAGCGTCGGAGTGTAGCAATATCTGTCAATCAGGCCCATGACGTACTCGGAGCCATCGTCAACCTGTGCATTGACCACTTTCAGAACATACCATGTACCATTCGCTGTCTGCGTGTTGCCAGCCTGCGCGTTCATGGTCGGCCAACCCTTTACGCCGCACCCAACGTAGATGGTGTCGCCTGCAACAACGGGGATGGTCTGCGTCCGCTTATAGAAGCTGACACCCTCGGTGTTGTCGGTCACCTGCTCGTTGAGGAAGGTCTTTACAAGGAAGTTCTTGTTTGCGGCGGTCGGCGTGATCTTGATTTCGGCCTTTTCATCGTCGATCTGCAAGGTGTACTCGTTTGTCGAGCCAATCGTGCCGGACGTGAAATCCGGGAAAATCGTGCCGCCGGTCACTTCAAGTGCCTTTAAGGTGGTGTTCTGTGCATCTTCACCGCCCCACGTGCCGCCGAGGTCTGCACCGTAGCCGGTTCTGGTATACATGATGCGGATTTCATCACCGTCGCCCAGCTTGCCGTTCGCAACCGTGAAGTTACCAAAGCCCTCGTTGTTGAACCAATCGTTCAGCGTTCCCATCCAGCCGGATTGAGAGCCGCCGTCAAAAGCGGACAGACCGTTGATCGACGTGATGTAGTTGCTGGACGCACCGGTCTGTTTCCAGCCGTGCTCATCAAGTGCTTCTACTACACAGCTCATCATGGTAGATGTGGAATCCAACTCTACCGGGAAATGGTCGATTGGCGTACCATCCCAATACGTTTTGCCTGTGGGCCAGAGATCGCGTGTAAAGGTCGTGTTCTCAACGGTGACATACACAGTGCCATAGGCGGCTTCCATGTCCTTAACCACGGCTGCCATCGCTGCAATAGCAGCTGTCTTTGCATCCGTGGCGGTGGTCACGTCCTCGGCCTTTTCGATGTTGGCAATGCCGTCGTTGTACGCCTTGACCAGAGTATTCCAATTTGTGTTGGAATACTCCGACTTGGTGTACGTCTGATAGGCAGCTGTCAGCTCGTTCTTGAGCGATGTTTTTGTCGCGGTCAGCTCGTCCGGGGTCGCTACCTTTTCCAGATAGACCTTAACGACGATATTGCGCGGCATCACGCACGAGAAGCTGACAGTCGCCGCGGTCATACCGGCTTCGCCCTTCGTTGCGTCCAACGGGTCATAGTAGTGGCGTCGTCTGGTGCTGTCATGATCTTCCGTGTAGTTGTAGATACCAGTCGTAGCACCCTCAATGGGATTGCCGTTCTCGTCTACAACCTCGACCTTTACGACCTTTGCGTTGTAGCTGCAAGCATAAGCGCCGCTTTCCAGCTTACGCGCAATGGTCAGCTGATAGGTAGCACCCTCCTGTACGCGATAGTCGGTCGCGTTGAACGCGCCGAGGGCCGCGCTGGTGCGGATTCTGCTTTCCGTCGCAGACGGAACATTGACGCGGTCGTTGCCGTTCGCGTATTCGTCGCTGACATAGGCATAGCTTCTGTTGTTGGCAACAAGGAAGTCACCCTGATAGTCTGCGCCGTCCGCAATCGTGACCGTCACAGTCGGATTGACAGCCTCTTTGAGCGTGGAACCGTCCGTGCCGTAGGCTTCCTTCAGCTTTTCATACTTTGCTTTCTGCGCCGTGCTCATCTGGTTGATCTGGTGCTCGGTTGCAAGCGCCATTTCACTCTGGAGCCATCTGAAACGCTCGGCAAAGCCCTGCGTGAAGTCATTCAGGTCGTCGGGCAGCATATCCAGCGCATAGCGGAGGTTGTTTGCGCGCCATGCGTCGCTGCCCTGATGCTGCTTGGACAGCTGCGCTACAAGTGCGTCAAATTCGCGCACAAGGGCCTTTGCGTCGGTCAGGTTGTCGAGCGTCGCAAACTTCTCGCAGCTCTCTTTGTAGGTATCGTCGATCTGCTTCAGTTCTTCTTCCGTAAACAGAGTACGGTCAACGTCCTGATAACTGTCGTCCAGCTCCTGCTTGAGCGCGGCAAGACCGGATGCAAGCTCGTCGCCGGATTTCGGGTTCACATAGACCCACACGGAAGCGCCAGCTGTCATGCTCGGCAGCTCCTCGATCTGCGGGCCGCCAGACACGTCGGTATTGCCCCAGAAGCCCTTGTCATCACGCAGATCAGCGGCGTACAGATGCACCCAGCCCGAGCCATAGAGCGTGACGGTCACGTCGCCGTTTGCATCGGTCTGATAGCCGGTGTCAAGACTCGGCGCAGCGGCCTCGCCCGCTGTGGCGGCGGTGCTGCTTGCACTCTCCGGGGAAACATAAAGCTCTGCGCCGGAGAACGCGCTGTACTCGCCCGTATAGTTTTGCAAGGACGCATACGCACGGGAAACGTGCAGCGTCAGCGGTTCGCCCTCATTGACGGTCAGTGTGCCGGTGACGGGTACGCCGTCCTGCTCAAACCGTGCCGTCTGCATATAGCGCATAGTGTAGTTTTCTGCAAGGGGATTCGGTGCGCCCGCATAGGACGAAATCTTCGGCTGCGGAAGCAGCACAAGCTCTACTGTGTCGCCGTCATGCAGCACATAACGGTCGGAATAGTAAACGCGCGTACCATTCTCATTGTAATCGTCGGAGAAATAGTAGCTGAAGCTCTGCAAGCTATGCGCATAGACGCCATTGATAAGCGCGGCATAGCTGGCCGCACCGTAGCCGTCCAAACGTCCCTTGTTGTAGAGCTTGCTACCAAGCTGCGTTTCCAGTGCGCCAAGCGTCTGGTCGCCCGTCAGCGTGACAGAACCCGTCCATGTCGTGCTTGTCCACTCGGAGTCTACATGATAGAAGTCCGGGTCTTTCAGACTGGCGCTGTCCGTGACGCGGACGTTCACGGTGATGCTGTCCGCCGTGTTCGTCAGGCCGAGATAATAGGCGTCGAACAGCTCCCGATATGCCGTTCTGATTTCCCTGTACTCGCTGGCGTTCAGATTCAGCTGCGTTTCCACATACTCCTGCCAGACGGCATAGGCAGCGTCACGCTTGGTTTTCAGCGTGTCGCGCCCATCCAGCGCCGTGTTGCCGATTGCCTCGTCTGCCAGCTTGCAGAGCGCCGGGATCGCGTCCAGTGCCAGCGACGTGCTGCCATATCTGTCCAGCGCTTTGGCAAGCTCTGCGGCCGCCGTACTCAGGGCCGTGGCATATCCATCCGCCTTGCCCTGATTGGCTGCAACGTTCTCAGCCGTAGGTTCAATCGTGCCGGTTTCGTCGTTTTTCTGGAACAGAGAGTCCAGATACGCATTTGCTTCGGTCAGTGCTGTGCGGTAGGCATTGACGGTCTTGTCGTTGTAACCCTTCAGCGCGTCGTCAGACTTTTTGCACCGTTCAATCGTTTCATAGAGATTGGTGGGGTTGATTTCCTTGGCGGAAATTAGATTCGCAATCGCGGCCTCCAATGCGTTGATTGCGTTAGTTACATTTTCATTCGTTTTTGGATCTTTTTGGGTAGCTTCAGCCTGAGAAATCGCATCTTGTAATTCTTTCCAGAACCCATTTTTGCTGGTTTTATCCCATTTGCCATTGTAACGGTCATTAGAAGTATAGTAGTCCTTTTCACTGAGATTCTTTGCCGTACTGATTTTTTCTTCCAATTTGTCCGTTGAAATACCTGCTCTTTTTGCCTGTACAAGAACAGCATAGTCTTTACCAGCAACTCCGCTTACTGTGATTTGCGAACCAAACAGTGCGATAAAGAAATACTCGTAACCACTTTTGAGTTTGCCAATAGGGAATCCTGCATTTTTCAACTCATCGGTTGTAACTTGTAAGCCATCATCTGTTACAGGTTTGCTCTTGTTTTTCTTCCAATTAGCGCAGTCAGCGTTTAAATAGGAATATTTGGCTTTTTGTACCTGTATGCCCAGTTTATTGTGGTTAAATTCGATGGTCGCTTCACTATTATCAATCGTTACGATATATGTGATGCCTCTAAAATCAGCTTTATTCTTTGTCGTTATCGCAGCACAGCTCTCGTCCGTGTTGTTGTATGTATCCTTTGTATCGATGACTGGCGCACTATTTTCAAGCATAATTGTTACTGTATTTGTTTCTGCATATACCGGAACAAATAGACTGAAGACAATTATGATTACCATAAGGAGAGATACTATTTTCTTCATGCACTTTATAACCAACAGGAGGCTGCATATTGCAGCCTCCTGTTAGTAAACTCCTCCTTAACCAATGACTAGGACAAATGCTTCGGCTGTTCCAGACTGAACAACAATTTGAACTGCTTGCGTGCTACTACTGGTCGTAATGCTATCAGTACGAACACCGTTAATCAGTACATTTGCCGAATCTTCTGCTGTGACAGAAATAGTTTCATTACCCTCGATTTCATACTCATAATAATATACATTACGGGAAATCTGAGTGCAATCATTCAGCGGCAATGTGTCCTCACCAAACGTTATCGTCGGTGCAGCTGTTTCCTCTGCTGTTACGGTTCCGTTTGTACGGAAAATGCCCGTGATTTCCGGAGAAGTTTCACCGAAAATGCCGGTATTATACAGAACCGCAGAATAAATACGGACGTACTTTGCGTTGTCGATCTTCACAGGCGTTGTGCCGCCGATTTCAACCGCCCACGCAAGGTCAAAGCCGTCGCCGCCGACCTTGTCGGAGGTGTACGGCGTATACGGGTTGACCGGAGTACCGTCCTTGACGCTCGGTACGGGGGTCACGTCGGCATAGCCGAACGCATAATCCGCGTTGGAGTCGCTGTCCGGGATGCTGGTCACACCGGTAAATTTCAGCGTCGTATCCGTGTACTCCGTGATATAGGTGTTTGTCGCGTCGTTGATACCGGACGTTGCTTCATGGTTCATGCTGCCCTTGGTCGGGAACCATGTTGCAGCCGTTGTGAACGGGTCTTGCGAATGGGTCACGCCATTGACGGCTGCATGGAGTCCTGCATCGTCCTTTGTATAATACACAGTTGCGTTGCGGACGGCGCTGTCCGAATAGTACATCGAACCGGCCAGCTCATACCACTTGTACGGGCCATAGGTAACGTTGCCGTTTCCGTCATCCGTAAGGACTTCCTGCGCATAGACCTGAACCGCAGCAGCTTCCGGGTTGCCGTTAAAGGCATTGCCATAGACCACGAAGTCTACGCCGTAGGGGTTGGTGTCCAGATTCCGAATGGGGTTGCTGTGGAAATCATACTGGACATAGCCGCCCAGAGAACCGAGCGAGAAGCCGTTCGCGGCAAAGCCATAATAGCCCTTGATCTTGTTGGCAGGATCAAGAAGGTTGTCGCCGCCAGCGCTGACGCTGCCCCAGTCGCCGCGGTTGGCATACTGTGTCAGGCCGGGCAGATAGGCGGTTGCGCCTTCCGGATGCAGCTGCGCATTATGGACAGCAGACGGGTCGTTCGGCGCGCTGAAGTTGATGGTGGTAGCGGTGGTGCTGCCAGCGGTAGTGACCTGAATCGAACCGGCTGCCTTGGCATAAATGACCGTTGAGAAGTAGCCCTCGCCGGACGTGCCGGTGACAGAATTTTTCTCGGTCATGTTGCCGTTGGCATCATAGGTACGGAACACAACATCCGTGCTGTTGCTGGTAAGCGTGAGCGCAGCGTCGGACTTCAGATAGAGAGAATAGAGATCCGGCACAAAGCCAGCGGTCGGGCCAGCGTAAACGGCGTTATACGCATTGGTGCCAGCTGCTTCAAAGCTCATGTAACGCTCCGGCTCGGTCATGGGATACGCGGGGTCGCCAAAGCGAATCTGTGTGCCGTTGACCGTGATCGGGTTGTTCACGTCAGCCAGCTGGAAGTTGATGACGTAAGTACCATAGGTCTTGACGCTGTCGGACAGGTCAGGATAGACATAGACCGTCATGGTCGCTGTGCCGTTCTGCGCCGTCGCGTTGTAGGTCAGGCTGGCGTGCTTCTTGATGTGCTTGCGGGATACCGCGTTCAGGATCGAGTTCGGCTTCGCGGAAGAAACCACAAGGTTTTCATTCGAGGCATTTTCCTTTTCAAACGTCGCCGTTACGACGGTTCCGTCAGCCGTGCCGCTGGCCAGCTTGACGTTGTACGTCAGGTTATACGGGGCACTGCTGCCCGTCAGGGTGCGATCCTCATTGTTGTTGATATTCGCGCCGCTGATCGTGATGCTCTTGATGCCGTTGGTCGGCGAACCAAGAGAACCCGCAGTATCAGCGGAGGCTGTGACAGTCAGCAGTCCGAGAACCATGACCATCACAAGGATGAGCGCAAGAGCTTTCTTTGCTTTCATGCTTGTTCTTCTCCTTTACAAATTTTCGTTTCCTGTTTTATCTGACGCAGTCCGGAAGCAGAAGGCTGCGCCGATTCTCACGGCAAAAGCCGTAATATACATTTTCGTTCACACCACGCTGCCGGTATCGGTTCCTGCGCCCACTTCTGACCGCGTCTGTCCTTCCTTGGCACGCTCGGCGCTTGCGTCGTCGCGTACTTCCCCGGAAAGGCAGGTATTCTTTCCCGTTGTGGCTATTCAGTTGTCGGCGCGATTCGCCATAGGAAACCGGGCAAAGGCCCGATGGATTGGTAGTTTTTTCGGTGTCCCGGCCTGCGGAGCAAGCCCGCAGGCCGGGTACCAGAAAGGAAATAAGATGGAAAGAGCAAAGAAAAACTGGTTCCGTCCTGAAATAGCACACGTTGTCCCGTAAAAAACAAAATGCGCCGATTCCAAGATGAAATCAGCGGCGTTCGTGGGCTTCTCGCCCGGTGCAACAGGAAATCGCTCGCCGCTGCAAATACACGGTCGCGGCTTTCGCCGCGAGTAATACAGATCTTCTGACTTGCGTTAGGGAGTGATAAAACTCCTGCGCCCACGTCCTACCTTCTCACAGGTCGTCCCTGTAATGGCGAACTTTCGTCCCGGCGGATCGCTCCGCTTCGGCGTGGCCTCACGCGCACAGCACCGTTTCGTGTCGGCATAAATGCCTTCTTCCTAGCCGTTCCTGCCCGAAGGTGTGCGGAAGCGGCGTGTATTACGGTATTAACAATATTGAACTGAATAATGTCTCTCCGGCCTGGTTATGATAAACTCACCAAACCGGTCATTTGGTGTCGTAAAGCATTCTTTCCTTTACGACACGTTTTTGAGTTTCTTAACACCTGAAATTATATCCTATTAAAGAGAAAAGTCAACCTGTTTTGGAGAAAACCGTAGTTTTTTGTTAGGTATTTAGGCACATACGTTCCAATATTTGAAACATAGCTGAAATCAGGCTGCAAAAAGGCATAGCTCTTTCGTTTAACGCCGTCAGAAGCGCCGTCAAGGAGGAACAATGGCAAAGTGTGGAGAGAACATTTATAAACGCAAAGACGGGAGATGGGAGGGGCGCTTTATTCGCGGTCGTAAGGAAAACGGCCACGCGATATACGGTTATGTCTATAGCCGGAGCTATACGGAATGCAAAGGCAAGCTAAAGGCTGCCGCTGCAGCGCCGCCGCGCACGGTATGCGCTTGTCATCTGACGGCGAATGAGCTTTTTTCGTCTTTGCTGCGGCAAAAATGCGCGGATGTCAAGCCGTCTACCACCCAGCGCTATCGCTTCTTGATTGAAAAGCACATTCTCCCGGAGTTGGGGCATCTCCGGGTCGAACAGCTGACGGCGAAAAAACTTCAAACATTTCTCCAACACAAGCAGGCAAACGGCGGCTTGCGAGGCGGCGGTCTTTCGGCGAAAACAGTCCGGGATATTGGAGCGCTGATAAAAACAGCATTGAAATATGCGCAGGTAAAGTTTTCGGTTCCCTGCGACGCAGACACGCTGCGGCTTCCGTCGCCTGCACAACCGGATATTCGCGTTTTTACCGAAGATGAACTGCGGCGTATCGGCGAGCAGGTCACACGCCAGCCGCATTTGATGGAAATCGGCATACTGCTGGCGCTGAACACCGGTCTCAGAATTGGAGAATTGTGTGCGCTGCAACGGCAAGATGTCGATTTTGCTGCCGGAACCGTCTCCGTCCGCCACACGGCACAGCGAATCAATTACGGCGGCAGGACGGAATTGGTCGTTCAAACACCGAAAAGTGCCGCTTCCAACCGCGTCATTCCCATTCCGGCTGAAATGCTGGCACTGCTGCGGCAGTATGTATATGCCTTTGCACCGGGCTGCTATTTATTCAGCGGAAACCCAGCACGGCCATTGGAGCCGCGTACCTGCCAGAGGCATTTCAAAGCGCTGCTAAAGTGCTGTGGGATTCCTTATCGGAACTTCCACAGTACGCGCCACACCTATGCTACGCGCTGCGTGGAGGAGGGCGCGGACATTAAGACGGTCTCAGAATTGCTTGGACATTCCAATCCGCAGATCACGCTGCGGCGTTATATGCACTCGTCCATGCGGTACAAACAGGAGGTCGTGCAGCGGATCAGCTTCCTGCCGCCCAGCGCATAAAGTTTTATCGCCGTCAATTTTTCCGTCAGGCATCTGGACGGGCCCTTGCGCGTGGGCGGTTTCACCGCTTTTGTCGTAAAGGAAAGAATGCTTTACGACACGTTTTTTTACGCAAAAAACGCCCGCAGTACCTTTCAGTAATGGCGGACGTATCCCTTAAAAATGGGCGCACAGTATCGTCCGCAGGCCGTTGACTTGGCGGCTGCTCTTGTAGCTCTCTCAGGCGCGTGTCTGACTAATCTCCTCCACGGGAGCTTCACAGTGACCAGTTCGCCGGGACTCTCACCCGATTCCGTTTGATTGCCGCACCCTCAGCGCGGCAAACCTGAGACTCTTTCTATGATCTTGGGTTTTTATTGTAGCATAAAATGTGAAGAATTTCTATCGATGGCCCATTATTTCAGCACAGCGCAATTCGCTCAACGAACATCAACAAAGTAAAACGAATCCCCATAAAACGAAACGCATCAAAAAAGCGTTTTTCCCGATAATAAAAAAGCCCGCCCCAGCGGAAAAGCCGGAACAGGCAAAGATACTCAAAAAGTTCTGATATTGTCTAGTTTTCGTTGAAAACGCGAGAAAAAGGGCTCTTATCTTGATAGCCATTCTATCAAAATAAGAGTCCTTTTATGGTGGACCTGAAGAGACTCGAACTCTCGACCTCTCGGATGCGAACCGAACGCTCTCCCAAGCGGGCCGGTTTTAGCTCACTTCAAACAGATAAAATGTTTGAAAGATGCTAAAACCGGCCCGCTTTCTTTGTTTTTTGATGGAGATTCGTGCCACAGTAAAACTCGCTGCAATTTTTATCTCTGTATGCGAACGCAGCGGCAGCCATGCGGTGCATATCCGCTAAAATAGCGGCTGAATGCGAACCGAGTGCGTACCGCTGCGTTCGCATTTTATTTTAGCTATCCACAGTAAGCGGATCGATGTACCCAAGATCAGTATATTCGGAGTAAAACAATTCTTGGATTAGCGAGCCCTGCGTGTATTTTTCTTTTATTTCGTTAAACCACCGCCTATCAATCAAGATATAGTCATTTGCGGGGAGCCTGTTTCCTGCAACAAGCAGAGTATTTCCGTATTTCTCGCAATGCCGCGAATATAGTTTACGACCTTTTTCTTCTGTTTTGGGATCATGTAGCATTTCCATTGAAAATAGCGGATTAAACTGCTTTAGAACTGTCAGTCTTTCATATTTGTGAGCATATACATAAATCTTTGAGAAATTCTCACCAATCAGCATACCATATATTTTTTGGAAAAAGCCCAAAATACCAGCAATATAGCCGATGTCAGCTTTAGCGACCCCGTTACGCCCCCACAACAGGATTCTTAATTTTACGCTTCCGTCGCACATAACTTCCATATAATTATGGATTCCTGCCTGTAATGCTACGTTTGATCCTTGTTCTCTTTGGGCTGAAATTCCGCCGATTGTTATAAATGTAGAGTAGCCAACATGAGAGACGCTATAATTCTTCAGACCCACCGTACTTTTCAAATACTCAGAAACTGCTCCGTAGTCAATATCATCATAATGCCTTTGAATGAATGTAGGTTCCTTGCAAGTCACGGCAAATCCAAGATCAATGTACCCAAAAATGTTATTCGGGAGATCGGCGTCTTTTTCTAACGGTGGTATCTCGATCTTGTTCCGGACTCTGGAAATGTAGTCCTGTCGCTTGTTATATAACTCAGTCAGTTTTCCTGAGTCTTGAATCGGTGTAGAGCCTGAGCTAATTCTTTGGTATATAACTCCTTTGTTCGTAACATAGGGAGGCATAGAGCCTTCTTCAATTTTTATTACATAGACCTTTTTGCCCTCTATCACAAATTTCTTTACGTCCAGATTTGGCGCTGGAAATAACGAATCATGTACTACCGTATGGATTCTTTGTTCACTCCATTTTGTGCAGCCACCAACGCTTTTATCGTCACCGACCCCTAAAAGAATATACCCACCGTATGTATTTGCTAAAGCCGAAATTTCTTTAACCAATTTGTTCGGCGCTTCGTCATCAGATTTGAACTCAACAAAGATGCTTTCTTCAATATCCGATAAAAATTTGACTATGTCCGTCGCACGGAGTTTCTCCCAACTCTTGTTGTTGATATTCATCATTACAGGTTACCTCATTTGAGTAGTAAAATGCTCCATTCAGCTAGGCTTGCTACTTAATGATAATCCGGAATATATAAATTCATATACTCGCGTACTGCCGATCCCACACTGCTGCAGCCACGCATGTGCCTCCCGGATGCAGTCACCCACAGTAGCCATAACAAGGTTTCTGGTCTTTTCCTCTTTGTCCCCCAGGCTTAAGTAAACTGCCCGACTCTGATTCTCGTGCTCTTTCATATAGGGTAGAAACCCGGGGAACCACACCGAGGGCGATGCCGCCGCTATCCCCGCAAACCGATCCGTCTGATAAGATGCCCACAGAGAAAACAACCCTGCAAGAGAATATCCTCCAAGATAATAAGTTTTACTTTCATCCGAGCATAAACGCAAAATTTCTTCTAGCAACGAGGCTGCACCCTCGCCAAAATCCTCATTTCCGAATACCGCTGGTGCTTTCCACGGAGACAGATCGAGGTTCCAGTCATCCACTTTCATCGCAATCATTTGAAAATCCAATGCTGTCAGTTTCCGGATCTGTGCCACTTCGCCCTCTATTTCCGGAAGATCATGATCTCCCACGGGCTGGATCAAAACAATGGGAGCCTCCGGATTCCCATATTTATATTTAGTCATGCCGTCCTCTTTCTCTATCAAATATCCTTTTCTATCAAGTATCCATTCTATTTTATCAGTTTCAGAATCCTTTGCCTGTTATATCGCTGCATGATCACAAACATCATATCAAACATGGCCGCAAGGATCGATGTAATGATAAATGCCGGATATCCACCCAGCCAATGACCTGCCACAATCGGTACAAAGCTGAGCACTACGATCGTCTCATGCCCCAGTTCCGCCTGACATGTGACCTGCGCTATTTCCTCCCAGGTGTGTTGTCTCGGATCAAACAGGCTGGGATTATAGGTAGGCATACCATTCTTCCATTTTTTCACACGCAGCTTTTCATATAATTTCATTTCGGATTTACTTACCTGATACCAGTGTTTTCTGT